>Ga0209417_1000305_pt1 | contig 126370 bp, 104 predicted proteins | sample RifGroF2_FD_184002 | JGI IMG/M metagenome (GOLD analysis project Ga0209417, IMG submission 184002) | Groundwater microbial communities from Rifle, Colorado, USA - Groundwater F2 (SPAdes) (version 2) | ecosystem: Environmental > Aquatic > Deep subsurface > Groundwater | place: Rifle, Colorado... | reverse complement strand
CCTGTTGGTGCAGGCATAGGGTCAAGGCAGATGAACTGCCTGACAATAGAGCCGAATGGCAGAGAAAATTGTCTGCAAACGAGCTAAAATGAACGTGATTTTTTAAAATTTTGTTCAAAAAAGTACAAATAAAAAGTTAATAAAAAAATTTATTGTCAAAAAGGCAATTTTTAGAGGTTGCCTTTAGTTTAAAAAGTTTTAATTATTCTGCAATAATGCAATTCAAATAAGGAATTATTTAATGAAACTTTCAACATCTTACATACCTCCACATCAGCCAGTTCACCTTTCAAGAGACCTGGAAGATATAAAGTCTATTGGTTGCACAGACGTTTTATTTGCATTACAGGAAAATCACTTTCAATGGCTGAATGGAAGTATAAGATTCGGTCCGAAAATTGCATCTCAAATTGGATTAAGATCCAGTGCTGTAATATGGGGTTTTGCAAACACCAGTGGTGGAGGCAGAAGTTCTCGGGTGATGTTAGAAAACCCTGAAATGTGGAGAGTCGATGAAAATAGTAAAGCTTACGGAGGAGGATACCCCAATCCTATGGCTTGTTACAATAATCCTTTAACTGTGGTGAAATATGGCGAGTATATAAAATTGTGTTCAGATAATGGTATTGCAGGCATATTAATTGACGAACCTGCAGTTCAAGAATGTTTTTGTGAAAATTGCAAAAATAAATTTGCCAGGCTTTATGGAGGAGATTTAGTAAAGAGTAAAAAAAATGTAGATTATTTATCTTTTCAGGCTCAAACGACTATTGACTTTGTTAGTAATAGTGCAGCCATTATAAAAAATATTAATAAAAACATTGAGGTATCCGTTTGTGTAATGCCTCCGGATATAGAAAATTTTAAGGAAATTGCAAAATTAAATAATATTGATTCATTTAGTACTGATCCATACTGGTTGATGCCTAATAGTGAATTAAATATAAAAAAAGCTATTGATGTAAGCATTTATTGTAAGAAATTAGCTATAAAACATAATAAAGTTTTTTCTTTATATCTCGGTTGTTTTGGCATAGCTTCAGGCCTTGAAGGAAAGATATACACAGAGGGCAAAGTCCTTATTAATTCGACTATGCCTGATATTTTGACAACCTGGTCATATCGTGGTGGGATTGGATTATCCAGCCTAAGCTCGGAAGAATGTGATGATCCAGATGTAGCGTGGCAAAATGTTGTAAAGTTATATAAAGATTATTCAACTGTATAAATTACTCTATGCTTTAACGATATTTTTGCATTTGCCGCAAGGTGCTGAACAAATGACCGATGAATATCTTCAGCAAGAGCTCCATCATGTGTTTTTGCATTTTGTAGACTTATTTCAGTTCAGATTCTCAATAATGCCAACTTTTAATTTAATTTTAAGGCTTTTATGAAAGCTCGACCTTGGACAATGCTGCATGTTATGCTTGCTGGCTGGATAAACAGACACCAGCAGGACATGATTGATTATTTAAAAGCAGACAACGCCATACTCAAAGAAAAAATTGGTAAAAAACGGATAATCCTTTCTGACCAGCAACGCAGAACACTAGCGGTTCTGGCTAAGAAGATTAGCCGTAAAGCTTTAAACGAAATATGTGATGTATTTTCACCTGATACACTGCTCAAATGGCATAGAGCGCTTAAAAATATGATGGAAGCAAGTGCCGCAAATATGGCAGACCTCAAATATCAGATGAACTTTGAAAGCTTATCATTAAATTGGCTAAAAGGAATCGCGGTTGGGGTTATCCTCGAATTGAAGGGCAATTGAAGTATCTTAACTTCAAAGTTAGCCATAGCACCATTGCGAATATATTAAATAAGGAATGATTAGAACCACAGCCAGGTAGACAGAAAAAACAACATGGGCAGAGTTTATAAAAATTCATTGGAAATCACTTATCGCCATTGACTTTACATACCGCCACATACATTGCATGACATAAAAAATTTTGATAATGAGGCATTGGTTTCATCTACTGTGTGGCTCCAATTATGAGTAATAAATGAGCAGGATTTGAACGAATATCTTCTGCATTTTGGGAAATTGATTGAAGCGGATGGATATTCAACCGTTCAAAAGCGATTTGCGGATCTTAATAGTACTGCTCAAGTACCTTGATATTCAAGATGAGAATAGCATAATAATGCAAAAACTTAGCTATTCCAATTATATTTTCCACAATTTTATTATGATAAAATAGATGCATTGTTAATCAACGGTAGCCATTTCTTATGTAAAATACCGTAAAACTATGAATTATTATGGAGCATATTCTATGTGTGAAGGTTGCAATTGCAGTAGTTTACGAAAAGGCCGAATTGTGGATGCTATCAAAAAAGGGAGAACGCTTGTATCTGATGGCGCATGGGGAACTTTTTTACAGAAAAAAGGCCTAAAGCCGGGTGAATGTCCTGAACTTTGGTGTGTAACAAGGCCAAATGATGTACTTGGTGTCGCAAAAGCGTATATTGATGCTGGTGCGGATATGATCGAAACAGACAGTTTCGGCGGAACAAGTTACAAGCTGGAACATTATGGTCTTGCTAATCGTGTAAGTGAAATTAATAAAGCTGCCGCAAAAATTTCTCATCATGCAGCAGGCCATGAAAATTGGGTAATCGCATCGGTAGGGCCAACAGGCAAAATGCTTGCGATGGGCGATGTTACAGAAAAAGATCTTTATAACGCGTTCAAAGAGCAGGTTATCTCTTTAGAAGAAGGAGGAGCTGATGCAGTTTGCATTGAAACCATGAGCGCGATTGATGAGGCCGTAGCAGCGATAAAGGCGACACGCGAAAACACAGGTTTGGAAGTAATCTGCACATTCACTTTTGAAAAAACCGAAAAGGGCGGATATCGCACAATGATGGGCGTAACTCCGACAGACGCGGCAAAAGCCTCCGTTGAAGCAGGCGCTCATATCATAGGCGCAAACTGCGGAAACGGAATTGACCGTATGATTGAGATAGTAAAAGAAATGAGAAAGGCTGCTCCTGATACGCCGATACTCGTTCATGCAAACGCTGGTTTGCCGCAGAACGTTAACGGCGTTGATGTCTTCCCCGATACACCTGAAAAAATGGGACAGATGGTCGGCGAACTGGTTAAGGCCGGTGCAAATATCGTAGGCGGATGCTGTGGTACAACACCTGCTCATATCAGCGCAATGAAAAAGGCAATAAAATAAACATCTATAGATATTAAGGAGTATGATAATAATGTCAATTAAGCCGAAGTTTTTAGCTACCGGAATTGGCTCGATGCCGTTTACAGATGTTGAGCATGCAATTGATGTAAGTCTGACAAGAATGCACGAAGCGCCGATTTGGCCGCAGCTTCCAAAATTCGGACTGCATGAGCAGATGGAAATTCAATATTCAGAAGGTATGCCCAATGCTGTTATTGATGAAGCAAAACACAGAATGTATTTCGATACATCGAAGGATTATTCAGAAGCATTCGCAGTTTTTTATGAAAGCTATATGACAGCAATGGAAGGCGATGGCGATTGTTCATCTATGGCGATAAGTCCTGAATTTTCAAAAGGCCTTTATGCGATGGAAAACCGGCTTAAAAGCAAAAATATCAAATTGCCATTTGCAAAGGTTCAGGTAACAGGACCTTGCAGTTTCGCTTTGACGCTGGTTGATGAGAACAAGCGGGCAATCTTTTACAACGATGAATTTCGTGATATGATTGTCAAGGCATTGGCAATGAAAGCACGCTGGCAGATACAAAAATTCAAACCATATACAACAAAGGGCGTTATTTGCTTTATTGACGAGCCGATTCTTTCAGCATTCGGCTCATCGACATATGTTTCAGTGAAACGTGAAGATGTTGTCGCTATTCTCAATGAAGTAATCAATGCGGTTCATATGGACGGCGGCATCGCAGGAATTCACTGCTGCGGCAATACCGAATGGAGCATTTTGATTGACGCAGGCATCGATATTGTAAACTTTGATGCTTTTGAATTTGGCGAAACTATCGCTATGTATGCTGATTCTGTAAAGGCACATCTCTCCCGCGGCGGAATGCTCGCATGGGGTGTTATACCGACATCAGTTAAAATTCGTGAGCAGTCTGTTGATAGTCTCTGCAATCAGCTTGAAAAAGTTATGGATCACTTGGCATCAAAAGGCATCGATAAGAAAGTTATCGCAGAACAGGCGTTGATAACGCCATCATGCGGTACAGGTTCGATGGACCCGGCAGATGCAGAAAAAGTATTCGAGACTCTGGCAGGTGTTTCAAAAGCTATGAAAGCCAAGTATGGTTTTTAGTATCTTGGGGGTAATTAATTGAAACTGGCAATTTCCGGAAAAGGCGGTGTAGGGAAATCCACACTTGCGGCGGCACTGGCAATTTTACTGGCTCGCAGCGGTCGAAAGGTGCTGGCTATCGATTCCGATCCCAATGCCAGTTTGGCCGGCTCGCTGGGTTTATCTGTTGATAAACAGAAAACGATTGTTCCGATTTCTGAGCAGATTTCGCTGATTGAAGAACGTACCGGAGCAAAGGTTAAACAATACGGCCAGATGTTTAAAATCAATCCTGAAGTTTCAGATATCGCAGAGAAGTGTGCAACGATTCATAATGGAATCGCGCTCTTGGTTCTTGGCGCTGTAAAGCAGGGCGGGAGCGGATGTGCTTGCCCGGAAAATATTTTTATCCGCGCGCTTGTCAGTGATGTTGTGCTTTATAAAAATGATGCGTTGATAATGGATATGGAAGCCGGAGTTGAGCATCTTGGCAGAGCGACAGCGAGTGGAGTCGATTTGATGCTGATAGTAGTTGAGCCGGGGCAGCGATCGATTGATTGCGCTAAAAAGGTTGTCCAGATGGCGGGCGAAATAGGGCTGAAACGTTATGCGTTTGTTCTGAATAAAATCAAAAGCCCTGACGATGAAGAATTTATCCGAAACGCACTTGGCGGCAACAGTGTCATTGGCGTTATTCCATATTCCGACCAGCTTCGTCTTGCAGATAGAAATGGCAAATCGGTGCTTGACGAATTAGATAGCGATATTCTTAAAAGATTTGAAGCTATTATGAATATTGTTGAAAGCGGTAAAAGATGAAAGATTTAAATCGTGAAAAATACTCTCATTTGATGGCAGAAATTGAGAAACTTGAAGATTGTATAAGCGAGCTTGAAATTGAAAAGCCGGTTGAGGAAGCTCAACTTGAAACGGCTAAAACAAAGCTTGCCGAAAAAAGAAGTGAACTTGCTCGCATAAGTGATGGCTGCGGCAGGCCTCACCCGACTACATGAGTGAACTATGAGTTTTAAAATCGCAATAAGTGGTAAAGGCGGAGTAGGCAAGACAACAGTCGCAGGACTTTTAATATCCCGGCTGATTAGTCGAGGCTGTACGCCTGTATTGGCTGTTGATGCCGACCCTAATACATGCCTTGATGCTGTACTGGGTGTAAAAGCAATAAACACAATCGGCAGTGTTCGTGAAGAAGCAAAAGAAGTCGCCACAAAAGGGCTTTCAAGTGGAATGTCCAAGCAGCAGCTTTTGGAACTTAAAATATCCGAGAGCCTTGTCGAAGCGCACAATTTCGACCTTATTGCGATGGGCAGACCTGAAGGGCCGGGCTGTTATTGCTATGCCAATAATGTTCTCAAACAGGCACTTGGCGAGATTTCGTCGCAGTATCCGTATATCGTGCTTGATAACGAGGCAGGTCTTGAGAACCTCTCGCGGCGAATCGTTACGCGAGTCGATGTGCTTGTGATAGTTGCAGACCCATCTGTGCGTGGCCTTGAAACTGTTGAGCGGCTTTGGACTCTGGCGAAGCAAATGGATATTGGTTACTCAAAGCTGGCGATAGTTGTTAACAGGCTCAGGCAAAATGAATTGCCGCCATTAGTTGCAGATTTAAAAACCAAAACAGGAGCGGATTTTATTTTCGGTCTCGAAGATGATGCAGAAATAGCACAATTTGCGCAGGATGGTCGAACTATGTTTGAACTCCCTGCATCTAATCCGGTCGTTATGAAGCTTGACAATTTTATTATGGATACCCTTAAGGGTAGTAATATCCGTGATGAAAAAAGTAAATAATTATTTTAAACATAAACCGCGGATCAGCGGGAAAATTCAATCAGGATCAGTGGAGGTATCAAATTTATGGCAAAAGAATCGTTAAGTGCCAAAGACAGGGCATGGGACGCAGCGTCGGTTGAAACTCTGCTTAAAGCAGAGCGAGATTGCGTTGATACCTGTTTTGCGCGTATGGATACACAGTCCAATCAGTGTAAATTCGGCACCTTGGGGGTTTGCTGTCGAATATGCCACATGGGGCCTTGCCGTATAACACCAAAATCACCGAAAGGCGTATGCGGCGCTGATGCAGATACCATTGTGGCTCGCAACTTCCTTCGCGAGGTTGTCGGCGGGACAGCAGCGCATTCGGATCACGGCCGTCATCTTGTTTTAAGGTTAAAAAAAGTAGCCGAAGGAAATGGCGGCGGATACCAGATAAAGGATGAAGCGGCGCTTCGACGTGCGGCTAATGATTATAATATAGAGGAAGCAGGCAGAACCAAAGAAGCGGTAGCTATTGACCTTGCTAATTTATTCATCGGAGAATTTACATCGCAGGAAGACCCGCTTAAAACACTGAGTCTTGCGCCGATAAAGCGGCAGGGGATGTGGGAACAGCTTAATTTAAAACCCCAAAGCATTGACCGTATGTGCGTTGAGGCAATGCACAGGACGCACATGGGAGTTGATCATGATTACAAACATATTTTGATGCATGCCTTTAGAACTTCGCTTGCAGACGGATGGGGCGGATCGCGTGTGGCTACAATATGTTCAGATATTCTTTTTGGAACACCGACCCCGATTAAGGCGAAAGTGAACCTTGGTGTACTTGGCGAAAAAACAGTGAATATTGTTGTACACGGTCATGAACCGGAACTTTCGGAAATGCTGGCGGTGGCCGTTAAAATGCCGGAGATAAAGGAATATGCGAAAAATGTAGGCGCTGATGGTGTTACTCTTGCCGGTATATGCTGCACGGCAAATGAAATACTGATGCGGCATGGTATTCCGGTCGCGGGAAATTTCCTTCAGCAGGAACTTGCTATTATAACAGGCGCAGTTGAAATGATGATAACAGATGTTCAGTGCGTTATGCCTTCGCTGCCCGATGTAGCTAAGTCATATCACACCCAAATCGTAACGACAAGCCATATCGCTAAAATGGTCGGGGCAGAGCATCTTGGGTTTGATGGAAATGATGCGCTGACTTCGGCAAAGAATATAATAAGGCAGGCTATCGATAATTATAAAAATCGCGATATCAAAAAGATGAGCATACCAAAAGCAAACAGTCCAATGATTGCCGGTTACAGCGTGGAAGCGATTAAGTATATGCTCGGCGGAAAATTCAGAGCTTCGTTTAGACCTTTGAATGATGCTATTATGCAGGGCAGAATCAAAGGTGTAGTTGGTATTGTCGGATGCAATAATCCGAAACAGAAAATGGATCATTACATGAATGTGCTGACAAAGGAATTAATCAAACGAGATGTTCTGATTCTAAAAACAGGTTGTGCTGCGATAGCTTCCGGTAAAGAGGGAGCGATGACTCCTGAAGCGGCGCTGGAGCATGCGGGCCCCGGTTTGAGGGAAGTTTGTGAAGCAGTGGGCATCGCACCGGTGCTGCACATGGGAAGCTGCGTGGATAATACACGTATTCTCGAAGCAGCTACGGAAGTAGTCAGAGAAGGCGGGCTCGGAGATGATTTAGCACAGGTTCCTGCAGTGGGCGTTGCTCCTGAATGGATGAGTGAAAAAGCGGTCGCTATCGGCTGCTATTTTGTGGCTTCCGGCGTTGACGTGGTATTGGGACATCCTTTCCATATCAATGGCTCTGAGAACGTAACAAAATTCCTAAACGAAGAAACAAAGAATATTTTCGGCGGCTCATTTCACGTTGCCGAAGACCCGCACGAAGCGGTTACTAAAATTATGGATATCCTGAATGACGCTCGCGAAAAGCTTGGCATAAATAAAAAGGCCGAACGTAAATTGCTGGATATGAAAGATAGGAGGGAGTTGAATGTCTAAATATATTGCAACAAATGCGATAGATGGTGCAGTTGGATGGGTTGCCAAAGCTGACGCAAAACTTAGTGAAGCTATCGCTGCAAAAGGTGAAAACTGTGCAGTGGCGTTCCCGAATACAGCGTATTTTCTGCCTGTAATATATTCGTTCACCGGCGAGAAGATGCAGACTCTTGCGGATATGCGTAAAATGCTCAGCAAAGCAAAAGAACTCCTGCCCGCAAGGCCTTCCGATAATGTATGGCTGCCTTATCTCGGCAATACGCTCGATGCCGGTGTTGCGGCGTTGTTTGCTTGCGAAATCATTGAAGCTTGCAAGTATCTGGTCGGGCCAAATCCTGTTGGTGGTATCTGGCTTGGCGCTGCCAATGATGTAATAATGCGCGAACGAGGCATAGAATTCGTAGACGGCTCTGCGCCGGGATTTGCGGCGATTACAGGAGCTGCTCCGACAAATGAGATTGCGGTAAAGATTGCCAAAGAACTCCAGCAAAAAAATCTGTATGTATTTATGGGCGGCTGCACAAACGGCAAACAATTCGCAGAGCAGCTTGCTGAAGAAGGCGTTCAGCTCGGCTGGGAAACACGTCTGGTGCCATTTGGCAGAGATGTTTCCTCATTGATTTACGCACTCGGATTTGCAAATCGCGCAGCGATGTCGTTTGGCGGTGTAAAGCCCGGCGATTTTGCCGCGAATCTGAAATATAACAAAGACCGTATTTTTGCATTTGTGCTCGCGTTCGGCGAAGTTACAGCGGATAAATACGCTGCTGCTGCAGGTGCTATCAACTACGGCTTCCCTGTCATCGCAGATACAAATATTCCTGAAATTCTGCCGACAGGTGTTTGCACATATGAACATGTTGTCGCGAATGTGCCTTATGAAACAATGGTTGAAAAGGCGCTGGAAGTACGCGGATGCAAAATTAAGATTACCAAAGTGCCGATTCCTGTGCCATACGGCCCGGCATTCGAGGGCGAACGTATCCGTAAGCAGGATGCGCATGTTGAATTCGGTGGTAATAAGACGACAGCATTCGAATTTGTTACAACTGTCGAAATGGATCAAATCAACGATGGCGATATCGAAATAATCGGTCCTGATGTCGATACAGTGAAAGAAGGCACAGCAATGCCTCTTGCGATTTGGGTTGAAGTCGCAGGACGCAAGATGCAGTCCGATTTCGAACCTATTCTCGAACGTCAGATTCATCACCTTGTCAACGGTGCCGAAGGTATTTGGCATATGGGACAGCGTGATATAATCTGGACGCGTATCTCCAAAGATGGTTTCAAAAAAGGTCTGCGGCTACGGCATTACGGCGAGATTCTTCATGCCAAGCTGCTGTCGGAGTACCCTGCAATTGTCGATAAGGTTAAAGTAACGATTATTACCGATTCTGCTGAAGTTGAAAAACGTGTCGTTGTCGCACGCAAGGTTTACGATGAGCGTAATCGAAGGCTTGAATCTATGACAGATGAATCGGTCGAAACATTTTATTCATGCACATTGTGTCAGTCTTTTGCGCCCGATCATGTTTGCATTATTACTCCCGAACGATTGGGATTGTGCGGAGCGTATAACTGGCTCGACGGCAAGGCTGCTTTTGAAATCGACGAAACAGGGCCAAACCAGCCTGTTAAGAAGGGCGATTGCCTTGATCCTGTAAGAGGTATATGGCAAGGCATCAACGATTTTGTTTATACTACCAGCCACAAAGCGACAAAGTGTTTCACAGCATATTCAATAATGGATAGACCGATGACAAGCTGCGGATGCTTCGAGGCGATTTGTGCTTATGTCCCGGAGTGCAACGGCGTAATGGTCGTCAACCGTGAATATGAGGGTGAAACGCCGATAGGAATGACATTCTCGTCGCTGGCAGGAAGTGTCGGTGGCGGCCAGCAGACGCCCGGCTTTATGGGTGTGGGTAAAGTGTTCCTGACTTCGAGGAAATTTCTTCACGCTGAAGGCGGATTCAAACGGCTTGTCTGGATGCCTAAAGAACTCAAGACTTTGTTGGAGCAGGACCTTAAGAAACGATTTGCAGAACAGGATGTGCCCGACTTATTTGATAAGATAGCAGATGAGTCTGTCGGCACTGATGCTGCAAGTATTAAGGCATATCTTGAAAAAGTTGGTCATCCTTCACTGACTATGAAAGATATGGCTGATTATGCCGAAACGAACGTCGAAGATAGAATGGTGGATTCTGAAAAAGCGGTTGAACAGGCTGTAGACGAGGCAAAAGCAGTTGCCGTTGCTGCCAATGAAACAACAAAATCAGAAACAATGCTTACTGCTGAAATGATTGCGCAGATAAAGACGCAGATAACTGATGAAGTTACAAAGAATATTCGTACTTTGCTTACGCAGGAAATCGTAAAAGATATTATCAGCACGCTTTCAGTAAAATTTCTTGGTGAGCAGGCACCGGCCATTGCTGCCAAATCTGAACCTGTAAAGGCGCAAGCTAAAATTGAGGTTAAATCAAACGGCCCAAGCGCTGCACAAAGAATAAGCGAAATCAAAACCGTCAAGGTTCGCAAGGAAAAATGTGAAGTACCTGTTATTGAAGTCAAACTCGGAGCTGCCAAAGCCGAAGGCGGCACACGCGGCAGAACCTACAAAGTCGGCGGGGCTACCTGTATGCCTTTCCATCTCTGGGAAGGGCAAATGAAAAATCGGCCGCTTGTTGCACTCGAGGTTTTTGACGAAGTTAATGATAAATATCCGCTCAGTCTGCGGGATATTTACGGCAAGCTCCTAAATAATCCTGTCGAAATGGCAAAAGTATGCGTTGATAAATATGGCGCTGACCTTATCAGTGTCAGGCTCGAAGGAACTCATCCGGAAAAAGGAAACAGAAGTTCACAACAAGCTGTTGATTTGGTCAAGTCCATACTTGCCGCGATTGATGTGCCTTTGATTATAATGGGTCATAACCATTTCGATAAAAACAACGAAGTATTAAAGGCTGTCGCACAGGCCTGTGCGGGCGAGAATCTGCTGCTCAACTGGGTTGAACAGGATAATTACCGCACGATTGCCGGTGCCGCGATAGCTTATGGACATTCTATTGTTTCGCAAAGTCCAATTGACGTAAACATCGCAAAGCAGATGAACATTCTGCTTACGAATATGGATGTCAAACCTGAGCAGATTATGATGGATCCTATCACTGGCGCAACTGGCTACGGCATAGAGTACACATATTCGGTTATGGAACGTATGCGTATGACGGCTCTTGGCGGCGATAAAATGCTCGCAAGCCCGATCATCGTGCTTACAGGCCAGGAATGTGCAAAAACAAAAGAAGCAAAAGCTTCGCAGGCTGACTTCCCTGCATGGGGTCAATTAGACAAACGTGCTGCTATGTGGGAGTTGGTTACAGCGACGAACCTTCTTTATGCCGGTGCGGATATTTTTGTGATGTATAATCCGGATGCGATGATGGCGTTGAAGCAAACTATTTTTAAACTTATGGATGGTCAGATAAATAAATAAGGAGAGTAAAATGGCTCTTACCGGTTTACAAATACAAAAACTTTTACCTAAAACTAATTGCAAAGAGTGCGGCTCGAATACCTGCCTTGCATTCGCGATGAAACTGGCAGGCAAGAAAGCTGAGCTTTCTCAATGCCCATATGCTTCCGATGAAGCCAAAAAAATTCTTGGAGCGGCGAGTGAACCGCCTGTCAAATGTATCGAGCTTGGCTCTGAAAAGAATTTGAAAATCGGCGGCGAGACGGTTTTATATCGTCATGAAAAGACGTTCATAAACCAGACTGCTCTTGCGATTAATGTCAATGAAACCGATTCAGCTCAATCAATCGATGCGACTCTCAAAGCGATTAGCGATTACGTTCTTGAACGAGTTGGCGAAAAGCTCATTATCGATATGGTGGGCGTAACACAAAAGGGCGGCGATGCAGATGCTTTTGCGGCTCTTGCTAAGAAGGCATTTGATACGACAAAACGCCCTCTTGTTCTTCGAAGTTCCGATGCCAAAGCTCTGGCAGCGGCGGCAGCAGTAGTAAAAGGTTCGGGCAGTGTTCTTGTCGCCGCAACGGAAGAAACTGCTGAATTGCTCAAATCTGCTGCGAATGAAAATGGTCATTCACTTGCAGTAACGGGAACAAACCTCGATGAAATTGCTTCTCTGACAGCTAAGCTGAAAGAAGATGGATTTAACAATCTGCTTTTGAATTTTAATACCTATTCCCTTGCTGAACAATTCCAGACCAGTTCAATCGCGCGCAGATCTGCATTGAAAGATGAATTCAAGCCGCTTGGATACCCGAGCGTAAGTTTTATCGATACTGATAATATTTTCGATATTTCAGCAATCGCGACGACTGAGATTTCTAAATATGGTGGGATTTGTGTTCTTCCGCATTTTGATCCCGCTCTGCTTGCGCCATTGATGACTTTACGGCTTAATATCTACACTGACCCGCAAAAGCCGATTCAGGTTGAGCCTAAGGTGTATCAGGTAGGTGAACCAAAGGCTGATTCTCCGGTATTCGTAACAACTAATTTCTCTTTGACATATTTCATCGTTTCCGGCGAAATAGAAAATAGCGGCTCAAACGCATGGCTTGTAATACCTGAATGTGAAGGCATGAGCGTGCTTACAGCTTGGGCGGCAGGCAAATTTTCCGGAGCCTCGATTGCCAAATTCGTAAAATCTGTAGGACTCGAAGAGCAGGTTACGACTCGTAATATTATCATTCCCGGCTATGTGGCGCAAATCAGCGGCGAATTGGAAGAAAGTTTGCCAGGCTGGAAAGTTATTGTTGGTCCGCAGGAAGCTGGAGATATTGAAAGCTTTGTAAAAGCCAGAATAAGTAACAATTAGGTAACAAATGCCTATAGTAACATTTTTACCAACTGGGAAAACGGTTGATGTGCCGCCAGGCACAGAACTGCTTGATGCCGCTCGTATTGCGGGCGTTGATATAGATTCACCGTGCGGAGGAAAAGGCACCTGTGGAAAATGTGTTGTTCTCATTCGCTCAGGTGACGTTGATACAGACAGCCTTGGCGCGCTTTCACAGGCAGTGGTATCGGCTGGAAATGTGCTTGCTTGCAAGACTCGTGTCCTCGATACCCCGATTGTCGTTGATGTGCCTGAACAGGCAGGAAGAAAGGGCGGTAAATTTGGTGACGAGACTGATGATGTCAATCTTATTCGCCATGAGCTTCTTCCCAAAAATTGGCAATATGACCCCTTGGCTATAAAATGGTTTGTTGATGTGCCGCCGCCGCAGGCAGGAGAAGGTCTTTCTGATTTCGACAGGCTTGTTCGCCGTCTTCAGTTGGAATGGGGCAAGAAAGAATTTGTTTGTCCTTTATCTGTCATGCGATTATTAGCCGGCTGCCTTCGCGTGCAGAATGGGCAGGTAACTGTCACGATGGTCAGAGAATCCGACCGCTATCATATCATAGGCATCGAGCCCGGCAATTCTACCGTTGAGCATTATGGTATCGCGATTGATGTTGGCACAACGACTATTGCTGTACAGCTCGTTTTTCTGCCGCTTGCAAAAATAGTTGCCGTCAGAAGTGATTATAATAGTCAGATTTGGTGCGGCCAGGATGTTATTAGCAGAATTAATTATGCTCGCCGCGAAGATAGACGCGAAGAACTGCGAACGCGCGTACTAAGCACAATTAATAATCTTATCAGGCAGGTTGCTGAAAGCCATAACGTCACTCCCCAGCGAATTTGCAATGCTGTAATATCTGCTAATACGACAATGACGCATCTGCTTTTAGGTCTTAATCCTGAATATATCCGTCTCGAACCTTACACACCGACATTGCTCGAAGTTCCGTATTTAAGTGCTTCTGATATCGGCATTGATATTAGTCCCGAATCATGGGTTTATATTTCTCCAAGTGTCGGAAGCTATGTAGGGGGTGATATAACTGCCGGTTTGCTCTGTACGGATATTGCCATTGGTGCGAATGGCTTTAGATTGTTTATTGATATCGGAACCAACGGCGAAATTGTTATCGGCGATAATGAAGTCCTGATGACTTGTGCTTGTTCGGCCGGCCCAGCGTTTGAGGGAGGCGGGATTGAATTTGGTATGCGTGCCGCAATTGGTGCTATCGAACGAATTGAAGTTAATCCTCAAACAGGTGTGCCGAACTATTCCACTATCGGAAATACAAAACCACGCGGAATATGCGGTTCAGGTATGATATCGCTTCTGGCGGAATTGTTTTTAACCGGATGGCTCGATGGTGCCGGAAAACTTAATCGTCAGCGAAAATCTGATGCTATAATTATTGATGGCCGCCACGCGAAGTATATTATCGCCCAAGCAGATGAGACTTACAGCGAAAAAGCGCTTACTATTTCCGAAGTTGACATCGAAAATATTATTCGAGCCAAGGCCGCGATTTATTCGGCATGTTCGCTTATGGTTCAAATGCTTGGTTGTGAACTTGCAGACCTTGAAAAAATTTACATCGGCGGTGGTTTCGGTCGCTTTCTTGATATCAGAAAAGCCATCGTCATAGGACTTATTCCCGATTTGCCTCACGAGAAATTTCAATATATTGGAAATTCTTCATTGATGGGCTCATATATGGTGCTGGTATCGGATGATTATCGCGACCGTCAGCTTGAATTGGCAAAACGAATGACTTACATCGATCTTAGCACTGAGCCGAGCTATATGGATCAATATACGGCTGCGATGTTTTTGCCGCATACAGATTCAAAACTTTTCCCTTCTGTAAAAAATTAATTGATTTATGTCGAAGCAAGAGGCATATTTAAAAACGATTAAGCTGGCAAAAGAAAAACTTGCCGGCATAAACCTGGATTCAAGATATGCGAATCTCGGCCTGCCGAACCCGCAGAATGGCAAATTGAATTTTCGCGCATTCGGGATCGATATGAGCATCGATGAAAATTTCGACATCATAGAAGCAAAATCCGGCAAACCTGCCAAACTTGGCGATCATATTATTATCCTGCATTATTTGCTTTACGATGGACCTCTTGAGCCGACAGGGCAGCTTATTACGTTTCGAGATTTGCCGGGTGGACAATTTTATTGGAATCCGTTTTTATCACGAAGCATAAATCCGCTTATTTCACAAATTGGAAATGATATTGAATTGCTCCGAAAGCGTTTGAATAAATTTGATTGGAAACCTGCGACTGGCGGCGATCTTGCCGTGACTATTCACGCTGTCGGAAAAATCGATGCGACTCTGGTCTATCATCTCGGCGATGATGAGTTCCAGCCTGCCGCAAATATTATGTTTGATTCATGTATCAAAAAGGTATTTAATACTGAAGATGTTGCGTGGTTAGCAGGGCGTATTTGCCTTGCGTTATTATATTAAAATTTGGGGGATTGATTATGCCGCGTTGTCCTGGACAAGATATGCGTTATTGGGTGCCTAAAGACATAGCTACTGTGTTATGCCCTAATTGTGGTGCAGAGATGGAGATTTGGAAAGACGAACCATTCAGAATGTGCCGCGGCTGCAATTGCGAAGTGCGTAACCCGAACATTAAACCTGATTGTGCCAAATGGTGCAAATTCGCAAATGAATGTTTTCGTAGTAAGCGCTCGTAGAAATAAATGAGGATAGGACAGATTGAACACTTGGCGACCATGTATTCACAGAAAGATTACGTTTGCAAATACTTATTCCTTTTATGGCAATGGTATCTATTTTTCAAGCCATATTGATTGCCCCGATTAGTTCAAGTGGCAGTTTTGACCTTCCCCCCGAAAACTGTACCAGTTGAATTGGAGTACCGGCATGATAAAACCTTTAAAAGGAGGTGTACCATGCGTGGTAAAAGATTTAAACAGGAACAGATCATTCCAATCCTCAAGGAGGCAGAGGCGGGCATCAGTGTGGCCGATTTATGCCGTTAATACGGCATAAGTGATGGCACATTTTACAACTGGAAGGCCAAATACGGCGGTCTTTCTCTCAATGAGGCTAAACGTGTCAAGCTGCTGGAGGATGAGAACAGACGCTTAAGACATATTGTTGGAGACCAGGTTCTGGAAATACAGCACTCAAGAGTGTTGTCTCAAAAAACTTTTAAAGCCTAAAGCCAAATGTCGGCAATTAAACACATAATTGAACGCTTTGGGCTAAGTATGTGGAAGGCATGTAAGATGATAGGATTATCGAGAACAAGCTTTTATTATAAGCCGGTGTCAAAACCGGATGAAGATATTATCATCAAGCGATTAAAGAAGCTGGCAGAGACAAGAAGACGTTTCGGCTGTCCGAGATTACATATAATGTTAAGGCGTGAAGGATTTAAGATTAACCATAAACGAACAGAACGCATATACAGCCAGCTTGGGCTTATACTGCGTATACGCCTCAGAAAGAAAATGTCCTCACAATTGAGAACAGAGATGCCGAAACCGGCTTATCCGAATCATATCTGGAGTATGGATTTTATTAAAGACAGCAATTCAAGACTTATGAATACCCGCCATGTCAGGGCGCGGCCGTAACCTTTAGTAAAAGAATAGCACTACTCTTTTACTTTATATAACATTTTTATTCAACTCGTATAATGCGTTTGCCATCAAACACTTGTCCGTATCTATCCGTGGCCCGTACATATACGACATGGATACCTGCCGGCGGATTGGCAGGAAGAAGGGCTGACCAAATATGTTGAGAAAAGTAGTATTGATTAGCATCATATATTGTAACTGATGTGTCGCCCTTTGCTGCCTTTTCTATCTCATTACGCTCCTTAATAAAGGGGTCAACATCCGGGCACCACTTCATTTTAGTCCATTGTCCTCGTTCGCCAAATTTCATTTCTACAGTATCTTTTCTGGAACCAGCGAAGAAATTCACATAGATATTAGTTTGTGCCGATTGATTAGCAAAGATTTTGCCTGGAGTCCATATTCGCATCTGGTAATCTTCAGGAAAATCAAAGGCATGATATTTCATTGTGTACTTGTTGCCGTCGAACTGAAATATCCCATAGCCATTGGGGGCGCCGCAACCCATAGTTCCCAGTGCAATATTTTCTTCGTTGAGCGAACCTTCCCACCAGGAGCCGCAAACAGCACCAACAATCATGGTATGCAGAGGTTTAAATACCGGCCACAAACTATTTGCATCCAAAAAAGAATTTTCGAGAATGTGATTATGACCTGCTAAAGCTATTATATTTTCTCTATCTGATATCTCATTGAAAAATGCTTTTAAATTCTCTTTGTCATAAGCACGGTAATCCAGAGGGATATGCATGGTAAGAACCACTAATTTTCCTTTTGGCAAATAAGCCAAATCGTTACGAACAAATGCAATTTGGTCTGATTCTAACCCGCCTCGGTAACCCAAATATTTATCATCCTCTTTCCATCTCATAGTTAAAACAGTATCCAAGACAATAAAGTGAACATCTCCATAATCAAAAGCATAATATGCCGGGCCATAGACTCGCTCAAAAGTTTCATTTGAATATTTTTCATTTTCGGCGTCAAGATTTAGGTCATGATTACCCTGCACATTATACCATGGTTTGCCTAACGTCGATGTTATTCTGTTTGAAACATCAAACATAAGAAGCCAATTACCTGTATTATCGCCAAGAGAAATGCCAAAAGCGACATCCAATTTGCCAACTAATTCCTCAAGTTCGCGTGCATACGAATTAATTCCCTTTTCCGATGAAATCTGGGTATCGCCAAATACAGCGACTTTAAATCTGGTTGGTTCTTTCACAGGATATAATGGGAAATCTACAGAAGCCGGAAGGGGACCTGTAGGTGCACTGCCGGGAAATTCGAATTTGGCTGGTGAACCTTTCGGCTTGTGAATATAATAAAATTGAGGAAGCTGAAATTCATTTACCGGCGTCATCCAATTTTTTGGTTTGATTATGAAAATCAGCGTTTCATCATCAACTGTAATTTGATAACGTCCTTGTTTGTCTGTAGAAACTATATCTTTACCATTAGAGATGCGAACATCAGGAATGCCTTTTTCACCTTTGTCACGAAGATTATTTCGATTAGTATCGCAATAAACTGTGCCAGAAGCCATTTTGTTATTAGCAGCAAAACAATCTGCCGCAAACAATGATAAACAGATAACCAGGTATAATGTTCTCATTACAGGCTAACTCCCAAATAATTGAAAATAAATTATCTTTACTGCGGATTTGTCCATTGGCCGCCAGTGGCATCTTTTGCTTTGGTGTCGAGAACAACATCGGCAGATCTTGCGGCTCTATCCGGCAAAGAAGGCATCTTTTTAACCGGTTTGGCCTGATACCAGTAAGCAACACTGCACCAATCATCGCTTCTTTCTCCCAAGCCGTCGTCCATCCAGCCGATTTGCTGAATAGTAACTTTTAAATCTTTTTTGAAATAAATTGGGTCTGTTACATGGAAGCGATACATACTTATCAGTTCCAAGCCTTTCATTCCCTGAGGAACCGGCTCAAGCAAAGTACAGCCTATATACGGAGTATGAAATAAATCCATTCCCCATGCATTGCCGAAATAATCTTCAGCACCGGTTCCGCATATAGTTGGAAAATCCTTATCGCCATCGATGTAAAATTTCATTTCGCCTTCACCCCACCAGTGTCCGCCAAGGGTTCTTACGCCAATAACGCAACCTGCGAAGTAGCCGGGACCTTCTGCATTATCGATTAAAATAAAATCCTGTTTTTGAACGGTTGGATTTTGTCTTCTAAATTGAGCATGGAAAAGGCCGATATTGGCCGGCAGTGAATCATGCAGCTCGTAATCAATCTGGAAAAAAATTAAAGACAAGTCTCTTCCGTCAGGCATATCATTTTGTATTGTAATTTTTGCATGTTTTCTAAACGGCATTGAAAACCAGCAATTAAATCCTTTGCCTAAAACATTTGTTATGTAAGCGCTGTTTACATTTACAGCTTTGCCATGTGAAAGCCCGAAGAAATCGCCAATCGGAACTTCGACACTTGGAACTTTGCTGTTGTCCCAATACATTCTAAGTATTAAATTACGATATTCAGCGGGGTCTCTGCCGGGCAAAGTCATCCAGATGTGTCGAATAACGCCTGTTCCGGCTATATCCATAAGGGTTGCAGTTTCTCCGTTTTTGACCAGTCCCATACATGGTGAACCTTTTCTTCCGACACCAATCCGGCTTGCAGCCATTCCACCTTTTCCGACTTCGCCATTCCTATTTTCCCATGAAATTGCACGACTTGATACTCCTTTAGGAATCAGCGGCAAGGTTTCTGCTTTATTGCTTACTGCTGGTAAAGACGCAGCAGAGGCGAGGAAAGATACAGAAGTTAAAATTAGAGTGATAAACCTGACTGCAATGTGTTTCATTTTGAAATTCCTTTCTGATTTCTTTACAGATAAATTTATTGTTCCATCCACTTACCGGCAAGAATTGTAAAATCTGAAAAATTAATGACATGGTCTTGAGGATTTGACAAGTCAAAATTTGGATTCCAATTATTATCGTTGGGTTCACTCAGCCATGCACTACAAAATTCGGCAATGTATTCCAAATCGACTTTTTCAGGCAGTTTCAAATCATAAGCGAAGTAGCCCAATAGATATGCCAGCATAGCCTGCGAAGGTAATCCAGGCTCAAGAAGCGATGGATTCATAAGATTAAGATAATATTTATATTTACCTTTGATATGATTGCTCAAAGGATGCATTCCCCAATCAGAACCGAACGCATTGATATTGCCGCATAAATAACCGGGCACTGGATTTTCGAGATTGAACCAATAAAAAGAATACACGTCTGTACCATGAGCATAATCGCTATAACTGTTGCCTGTGATAAAGATACGAGCAACCGGATTTCTTCCGCCGATATGATCGAGTACATCCAAAGCGGCATCACGATATGCCGAATTGCCTGTCCATTTGTAAGCACGAAGCAGAACATATGCATTACCACATAAATATCCGCTGGTGCCCCATGAAATATCGTTATACATAAGTAATGGAATTTTATAAGTGGAGTATTCATTATGAAGAAGCATCTGATATGCCTCGTTTAGAAAATTATCCTTGATGTTGTTTGCTATGGTCTCGTTCACGGGCAGTGCAGTATCAACATAATCCATATAACCTGAAACGATTCCCTGCATACCGCACATCAGGTTGATATATCCGTAGCGGTTGGAGCCGCGATTTCCCCGAACACTGCCATAAGCAGTCACAGCGTCTCCGCCAATTCCATCACCGCCATGTCCATCTGTGTTGAAAGCATTTACAAAATAATCATTATAAATATTGTTAGCTGTCGCAAGATAAAGCTCTATGGCTGCGAAAGAACGATAAGATGTATCATCAACGATTTCATACGACCACGTACTTCCGTTGGTGCCTGTTGGGTCGTATGTATCCGGATGAGCCATAAGCCATGACCATGATAATTGTGCACGGTTTAAGAGGTCGGCACTATACGATTCCATTCCTGGCACGTTTGAAAAGAGAGCAGATGCTTTAGCAAAAATGCCTGCTAAAACACAAGCTGAACCGGTAGATACATCTGAAACCTGCTGACAACTCAAGTCTCCGTTTTCTGAAATGACAATGAAATGAACGCTTCCATCGCTGTTCTGCATTTTCTTAAACCAATCCAATTGATACTTAATCAGAAATACAAGATCATTGATTTGGCTGTCTACAGGAATGTTCAGAACGTCAGGTCCAAGTTTGTTCTTAAAATCTTTGAACGTCTCCAGTAAAAACCACATAGGTACTACATTGTTGTGAATATCCAGATGAAGGTCTCCGGCATCGAACAAGCCACCGCTGACATCCCTCCTATTGCCTCTGCGGTTATCATAGTCATAGTCATACATCTTGGTCGGGTCCTCGTCGTCGTAATCGTAAACGCATATTGTGTTATTCGCATAAATTGCCGGCCGTATGTGTCCTTCAGAAAAAGGTTCTGCAATCTGCTGTGAACACCGAGCATAATAAAAATATCGAAGGACGTCACGCAATGGTTTGTCGAATACTTTATTACCTATATCAAAGGGTGGGGAAGTCTGATTAATCTGAGGGCAATGAATAACGTATCGGCCTGGCGTTGTAAAAGAAGTGAAAACCGCATCAAATACAGTGTCATTGCTATAATCCCAATGACTGCCGTAAGGTGTATCTAATACAAGATTTGCCTGATAAACGACATTGCCGTTTGAAACGTCCTTGACTTGAAAGTAAGTGGGGGCAGGATTTATTGTGCCAGTTTCGTAACTTACAAAAGCTAATTTTCTTTGATTTGTCAAATATCCTAATAGATTGACCTTTATAACATCTGTGTATAGATTATCGACATCCGGAACAATTTTGATTTTTTCAATGTAAAGCTTATTAGTCGCACTATAGTGGTTATTTCCATTCTGTAAAATTAGAACGCTGATTCTTGTCAGGTCTACATTCGGGTTGTTTGCCAAAAAATCTGACATAGGGATATAGACATCCTGCCATTGAGCAGTAGAGGGAGTAACATAAGTTGATAATTTTAAAGCTGCTTCTTTAAAGGTGTAAGAGTTGCCTTGTCCGGCGTATTGATTGTATAAGTTCCATATATCGTGATTATCTCTTAAAGTGATTCTTACATCTGCCCCTGTTGCTATTGCTCCCCATTTTACACGTAAATGGAGCATAGGGTTAGAACCATATCGGAGGAAATTTACAGAATGGCCCCAATCAAGATTAAACCAGGCACTCCACCAGCCGCCTGTGAAAGTAGTAGTAAAGACCAATGAACCTGAACCAACAGACATGTCTACAGGAACAGCGTGATTAGCATCCATTACAAATGTAGCTGGGGCACCCAAATAGACGTAGGATTTATTGTTATCCCAATATAAAGGAGTTCCTGCGTCTGAATGTGCCAAATCAAAAAAATTGATGCCTATGCCTTCCTGTGATGCCATAACGAATTGATGGCATAGGAAAATTGAATTAATCAATAAGATTCTAAGTATTTTATTGGTCATTTTGAATATATTAACAAAAATCACAGAAAAAAATCAAGTTTATTATTCGGCACAAAAGTTTGTGCTTTGGATTTATCTGTAAAAATGGGCATATTCAGATAATAGGTAGGTCTATATTTTAAAGCATATTTAAAACTTATAAAAACATATTTTAAACTTATAAATATATATCTAAAAGGTAGTTAAGATATGAAAGTATATAAATCTTGTAGGTGTTTTTATTGTTATCAGACCTATTAACGTTAAGCACAAAAGTTTGTGCAATAATCCTGCTTGACCATTTGGCTCGAAATTGATAATATACATAAATGGTAGCATTGAATGTTGATGTTATTTATGGAAAGGTCGAAAATGAGGAAAATAAACAAAGGTTTTACGCTTGTTGAATTGCTGGTAGTTATTTCTATCATTGCATTGCTTTTAGCAGTTATGATGCCGGCACTAAGCAAAGCTCGTGAACAGGGAAGAACAGTTGTATGTGCATCAAATCTGAAGAATTATGGCCTTGCTATAAATATGTATTCTAACAGTAATGATGGGAGTTCTTGTGACACTTTTTGGTTGTATTCATATAAAACTCTCAGTAAGACAGGCCGAGATAGTTGTCCTGGTGCATGCAGATGGCATTATGATAAAGACATTCCAGATGGAAGCTTATGGTCATATTTAAAGAATAAAGATGTTCATTTATGTCCGACTTTTCGCAATTTCGCTCAAAGCGGAGGACTCAATGCCTGTCCGAACAAAATAGCTCATAACAGCACACTTAAATTTGCCGCAAATTACAGCTATTCAGTAAACGTTTCTCTTACGAGAAAGCTGCCGTTACAATCGCCATATCATTCACTTAAACTTACAAATGTTAGAAGGCCTGCTCAATGTCTGGCTTTTTCTGAAGAGAATTTGTGGACTATTGGCAAAAAGGGCATTCAATATGATGAAAATCACCACCCTGCAAGAGCCGGTGACGGAGACTATACATATAGCGGTGCAGTATTAAACGACAATTTATTATTTATGTCTGCCTGGAGAGACTTTAAGGATAGGGGCGTAGATAACATTGCGACCTATCATAAAGTAAGCACCGCAAAAAGAGATGAGGGAATGGGAAATATTATCTATGTTGACGGACATGTCAAAGCTGTTCGCGGGCTGGCTGGTTACAACGCTTATTGGGAATACGGTAGACCATTTGACGGCGATGAGGATTTAGCTACCTGGTAATTTTTGAAATTGAAAGCTAACTTATTAAGGAGGTTGAAGTATGAAAAAAGCATTATTTTTATTTTCTATAGTAACATTGACCGCAACTATGGCAATGGGGCAATTGGCGGGGTATTGGAAATTCGACGAAGGAACTGGAACAACAACAGCAGATTCATCTGGAAATAATAAAAACGGTTCTTTTTACACAGCAGGGGGTGGTAATTATCCTCAATGGACAACCGGTGCTAATGGAACTGGCGGCGCTCTTATTTTTAATGCCAATACTAATGGCGCTTCAAATTCAAACAGGGTAGTTGTTGCTTTAACGGGGTCTGAAGCTTTGGCGAATCTTGGCGAAGGCTTCACAATTTCCATGTGGGTCAGACGAGATGTGGTAACTGGAGTGCAATGGCCTTCGATAATTTATACAGATGCATACGAATATGACCTGGCAACCTACCCAGATGCGGCTGAAATAAGTACAGATTCTCATGAGTATTTCTACTGCGATTTGTCCTCAAATTGGCAATTGGATTTCGGAATATCGACTTCCGAACAAAAAATTCTGGGCAGTTGGTATCATCTTGCAATAACATACGACGGCAACTTTCTTAGGAAATATGTAAACGGCGTTCTTACTTACATCAAAGGCGCACCAACAAGTTTCTCTCTTTCAGCAACTACAGATCTCTTAATAGGCGGCCGTTCAGATGATGTTTATTTCACAGGCGCACTTGATGATGTTGCGATATGGTCTGGAAAATACTTGTCTTCCGTGGAAGTAGCAAAATTAGCTAATGGTACGGTAACTCCTTTGACAGTTGTGGAATCCAACCCAAATGATCCCATTCCGCCATCCTATTATACAAAAGAGACTGATATAGCTTGGCCAATAGTTCCAGGTCGAGTTCCAGAATGCCTTCATTGGAGATTACTATGGGAAGTTGGGTTTAGTGAAGCGATTACTTTGAATGCTGATAATACTGCAACATCCTGGGCTATTGATTCTCCTCTTATTGCGGGCAGCAGAAGCAGTCTATGGGATATGAATAAATGGTTCTTCAGAAATTTAAATGATTATACTCATCCCGCCAAAGATAAAAATAAATTCGGTATCGAATGGATAGACCCTGCATGGAGTGGTTTTCCGAATAATATCGCTAAGTTTGCGATTTATATTACGCCGGGCATAAGTATATGTCAGGATACTTTAGATCGCGGTTATCAGTTGTACAGACCGGAACTTTATCCATGGGAAAACAAAGCATATTTTCAGACTTATGCACGAGTAGCTGCTGTTAACGCAGGTAATGCAAAAATGCGAGTAAAGATTTATACATATCCTAACAGCGGCAATTCACCAGTTGAGGATCCGACTGTGCTGACATATCTTGATGAAGTTCATTGGCCTCTTTATTATGCAGGTAATTACCAGTGGCAGGAATTCAAATACGCTTTTCCCAAGCCGATAGACGGCAATGCGGAAACAAAGATTTGGGTTGAAATATCAATCCTTGATGCTAATCCGAACACAATCCTTTACATAGATGAGTTTAATCCTATTTCCGGCGAAGATCTTGCTTTTAAAGCCGGTGATATTGATAAGAGCGGCATTGTATATTATGAAGATATTGCTGAGCTTTCAACGGATTGGCTTGATGGAATAGAAGGTTTGATGGAACCAAGAGATGGAGGTCTTCTCACAAATGCAGACTTCTCAGAAGATATGACTCTTATCCCGGCAGGAGAGCAATCTAAATTGGATGGCAATCCAACAGGCTGGACATTTACCGGAGATGGTAATTACGGCTTAGTTCGTACCGCACAGTATGGTTTGATGAATAACTTCTGGACTGTGAATACAAAAGTTCCGTTAGGCGGCTCTGTCTCAGCTTATACAACAGATATGACCCCGGGCGATCCCTATGGCGTTCTCAAGCAGACAGCTTCAGCTAATGCCGTCGCTGGTCAGACTTATTATGCTATGGGATATGTATTGGGCAGTTACGGCGCAAGTACATCTGACGATGCCTGGACCAGTTATAATGATACTGCGACAATGAGCATTGCTATAGATGGTGTTGAAAAAGCATCTTTCTCACGTGTACTTCCAAGGCATATTTGGCGGCCTATATATGGAACATACACCGCTTTGCCCGCTGATGCAGGCAAATCAATTGAAATCAGATTCTCTTATGCCAACACCAATGTAAGAGACTGGACTGCACCTGGAAATATGTATATCGGCAATGCTTACCTGGGTACTACTATGCCGCAAGAATGGCCGGATGGTCGTAACAATAAACTTGTCAATGGCGGATTCGAAGATTTGTCAGTTCTTGATGCTAATATTCCTGAAGGGACGGCAAAACTTGCCAGGTATCTTAGAACCACATCGAATTGGGGTGCATGGTATCTTAGCGGAATGCCGGCACTTCCGGGCTGGATTTACGAAGTACCTGCCGGCTTTGACTTGAATAACAAAGGCGGTATGTGGGCAGGTGGAGTTTATGCTCCTCCATTGCCATCGACGGGAATGTACGATGTTTTGATGTATGCCGGCAGTGATTTGATTCTTGGCCAAATCGTCGGAGCTTTAACAGCGGGGACAACATACTATCTTGACATGGCCGCAGGTGTAAGTATTGAACATACACAATGGGGCGCATACGATACACCGTGGCAAAATCCTGTTCCAAAATTCCATATCGAATTATGGCGTATTCCTGCCGGTGTAACTGATGGTGCAACTATTCATACCGGCATAACTACATTACAGCCTGGATATGTCAAAATATCGAGTGCTGATGTAAATTCAACAGGCGATATCAAGGGTGAAGGCTTTGCTCCGCCAAGATCAAAATGGCAGCTTATTGGAACTTCATATACTGCCGCATCTGCGGATACGAATGTATATTTGAGAGTCTATGGAACAAACAGTGTAACTGCTCCGCATCCATCGTTTGCTTTTAGCGATGTATATCTTTCAACTCAAAAGAGAAAAGTTCCGGGCGGCTCACTTACTTTTAATATTTCACCGGCTATGCAGTATGAAGTTCTGGGACCATATGATTGTTACCATGCTGGTTTAATGGGACTCGATGCACCACTGGGTGATGTCGATGATAACTGCGTTGTAAATTTAAGAGATTTTGCGGCTTTAGCGGAAAACTGGGTTGAAGATTTATTTCCTGCTGTAACACCGTAAGTTAATTGTAAATTTTGGTTCAACTGCTGTGCTGTCAGCATGGCAGTTGAACAATTAGGTTCTTTATAAAAAAATATCATCATTGGCTGGAAGAGCGTTTCTTTCGGGATTATTATTTTTACACGATTTTTTGGAGGTTGAAGTTATGAGAATGAGAAGTATATCGATGTTAGTTGTAGTGGCTTGTCTTGCAGCATCATTGCAGGCCTACTCAATGGAAGACCCAATATGGACGGATGGCTGGAGGACTCTGAACAATCCTCAAATGTATGACATCATGAGCATGGCAGGTGATCAAATTAAAATTTGGCCTTGGGATAGTACTGCATATCTTGCTGCTCCGGGTGCACAGAAAAGCATCGAACCAGGCTGGTGGAAAATGAGGTCGCAGAATGACTATGCCAGCGGCAGACCGGCAGCAGACGTTAGTAAATATGGCATTGAATGGATTGATCCTTCATGGAGCGGCAAACCAGCAGATAAAGCTGTGGTTGCTTCCTACATTACTCCAGGTGTTGTTATGGGACAGGAAAGTCAGGGATACCAGATTTATCATCCAAAATGGCCATGGGAAAAGACTTTCTTCAGATCTGATGCAAGAATATCTGTCGTTAATGGCGCAGGCGCAAAACTTTTTGTACAGGCCTATGGTTACATCAATACTGGCGCTACCCAGCCGTGGAACGATTCAAGCGTATTAACTCCAAACGGCTATGTATTAATCGACCTTGATGATTTTACCGATTATACATGGCAGAATTTGCAGTTTACACTTCCGAAATCTACATTCGATGATGTTATTGAACCATGGGAAGATAACAAATATAAAAGCTGGTTTGAAATCGGCATTATTGGCGGAAGTGCTGATACTAAGGTTTACATCGATGAATTTTGGATGGTATCTGATCAAAATCCAAGAGCAACGGGATATACCTATGAATTTACACCAGGTATGGTTCCAGAACCAACAACGATGTCTCTTCTTGTTTTAGGAGCTTTTGGTTTAATCAGACGTCGTAAATAATTTTTATTTCGAAATTGTGGCCTCTTAAATTGGAGGCCACAATTTAATTTCCCCGGGGGCTTCAGAATCGATACAAGCTATCAGGGGTTTTTCGGATCGCCATATAAGTTCCGAAAAGGAGCAACATAGATGAAATCGGATTTGCAGAAAAATACTGAAAACAAGCAATCATTGATAACTAAATTTAAATCCACAAAAATAGCAGATGTGGTTCGAAATCATACAATCATAGGTAAGCCTTTGCCGAACATGCCATGGCAGGGTAAACCAGCAGGTTGCGACGAAGTCATGTGGCGAGACAACAGGAATCCTATTATAGGTGTTAAACCGTTGCCGCGAGTCCAGGGCATATACAACAGCGCTGTCGTTCCTTTTAATGGCGGATTTGCAGGTGTATTCAGAACAGAATACAAGGATAGGATGTCGCATTTGCATTTCGGGACCAGCCCAGATGGATTGAAATGGGATATCGAACAAAATGAGATTATTTTTATAAACAGTGATCCGGAACTTGCAGAAAAAACATACAGCTATGATCCTCGTGTATGCAAGATAGACGATGAATATTATGTAACATGGTGCAACATGTATCATGGTTATACTATAGGGGTTGCAAAAACAAAAGATTTCAAAACTTTTATTCAACTCGAAAATGCTTTACTGCCATATAACCGTAATGGCGTTCTATTTCCGCGAAAAATAAACGGCAATTTTGCTATGTTAAGCCGTCCGAGCGATACAGGGCACACACCATTCGGTGATATATTTTACAGCCAAAGCCCTGATATGTGTTTTTGGGGTAAGCATCGATATGTAATGGGCAAAGGCGGAAATATGTGGCAAAGCACCAAGATAGGCGCAGGACCGGTTCCTATCGAGACCAGGCATGGCTGGCTGCTTTTTTATCATGGTGTTATTACGAATTGCAACGGATTTGTTTACAGTGCAGGAGCATGCCTGCTTGATTTAGATGAGCCATGGAAGGTGCTTTATCGAACTCGTGAGCACATACTCACACCTGAGACTAATTATGAAACAGCCGGGTTTGTACCTAATGTTGTTTTCCCTTGTGCTGCTGTTTGTGATGCACCGACTGGAAGGATAGCGGTTTATTATGGAGCGGCTGATACATGTACTTGCCTTGTTTACACCCAAGTCGATGAGCTTGTCGATTACATAAAAAACAATTCCTGGGTTTTTTAATTTTTTAAATGTCTAACATTTTGAAACAGCTTGCAATATGTCGAGAATTGTTGTTCACGTGCGATATAAATATAATGTAAATCATTATGGCGTAATTAGTTATGGTTTTTAGCGACTTCTGAGAGGTCAACCTTGTTTACGCTGAATTCAAAACTTATGAATACCCCCCATGTCGGCGGCGCGGCCGTAACCTTCTTGTAAAAGAGTAGTACTACTCTTTTTTTGAAAGGAAAACGCCGTGACCGCTGTTCAAACAATCAAATCTTTTGTGCCCAAACTCTATCATCACTCGGCAGGAATGCAGGGATTTCGCGAATTGGATATCGTGATGAAGGCTTGTTAAGCAAAAAACCTTTGATAAAAACTTGAACAAACAATCTGCGGGTTCTCAAGTTTTTCTTGTAAAATAGCTTTTTTTATCTATATTGATTAGGCTTTGTCAGAAGAATTTTAAACGGAGTTAAGATATTTATACTTTTCATTCAAAAGTTTTGTAAAAAACTTAGATTCAAATGATTACTGTATCCATAATAATACCAACCTATAATCGTGGTTATATTGTCAAACGTGCTAACAAAGTAGCACAGGCAAAAGGCAAATACATTGCCTTTCTCGATTCCAATGATTTATGGCCTGCGGATTTCCTAAAAATGATGACGGTAAAATTAGAGCAAAACAGCGAGTATGGCATTGCATATAATCCGCTTTTTATAAAATTATATGTGGGACTATTTACAGCTTTTATAAAGACTTCTGGCAAGGATCCAAGCTGGGCAATGCCAGAGCCGCTGGTAGAGCCTTTATGTCATCTGCAAAAAAATCTCTCGATAGATTTTATTCCAATCTCGACAGAAATAAATTATTCCGTAATGATAAAAAGAAAAGAAAAATATATGAACCTTTATCGAGGGTAAAATAATATGAATGGATTTTTCGGTTCTATTTGCGAGAATATATTTATCTTTCTTGAGGAAATTTATTACGATATAGTCAGGAAAACCTCTTTTAAACCGAAGTCAAAATTCAATTGGTTTGTGCCTGCAACAGATATTGTTTGCTCAGAATGCTCAAACTATGGTCAATGTAAGCATTGCGATAGCCGAGGTGAACAGTCGATCAGACGCTGTCAGCGAACTATTGAGAAAGAAAATTATGGCAATCTGCAAAATTTGGATATCCTTGAAATCGGCTGCGGAGCAAAGGAAAAAGGCGGATACATAAAAGCCTTAGTAGAAGCAAATAATTGCAGATGGACCGGCGTTGATATTTTATCTACAGACCTTGCAACTCATGTTTGCAGCGTTGAGAAAATGCCATTTCCGGACAAATCTTTTGATGTTGCGATCGGTAGCCATACCTTTGAACACTGGAAAAAACCTCACAAAGCATTGAAAGAGATATATCGGGTTTTAAAGGATGATGGATTTGTGTCTTTGACAGCTCCGATTCATCTGCATGGAGAGAAAGATTTTGTTTTAGGCAATTTCGATAAGATACAGAATATTTTATTAAAAACTGGTTTCAAGATCGCAAAGTTCGAAACATGGAGGCGAAAACATTCAGATTTACCGGTTTATCCTCTCAACGACTACAATAAAAAATATTTGCGTAAGGCAGGCATATTTGAGTATGATAATATCTATATTTATACGGTACATTTAATTTTTAAAAAACAGGAAGTTTAAATTGCTTAGGAATAGAAAAACAAAAAATCATAAGCCGCATTTATCGGTATTTTGCAGTTCATTAAATAGCCTTAATGAAGTCGGATCGTTACATCGTGCATTGGATATATACAGGAAATTTCATGAAAACGGCTGGGAAATTTCAATTTACAGCCGCGATAAGCAACGAGAAATTCCCGAAATAGGATTTAAAGCAGAAATTCATCCACAGTGGCCTTATGTTCTTCCTAAAAAACTGGACGGGTTATATCAGTTGTTTTTTCCATTATTGCATTTTGGTTCAGGCAAAAAAACTGATGTAATTATAACTCTTCAGGGGTTTTCGTTTCCTGCAGCTATAGCTGCGGGGAAATTATGGGGAGCAAAAGTTGTAGCTCGCTGTGGAATGGTTTTTGGGGAATCGGCTGAGGTATTAAAAAAAACGGGAAAGCGAGACCAAAAAAAACTGCAATGTGAGAAAAAGACATTTCAAAAGGCAGATAAATGTATCATTCCAACAAAGGAATTAGCTGACTGGGTAATTAAAAACTATAAAGTAAATTCCGAAAAAATCTTAATCGCACCAAATAATGTAGATACCGAATTATTTAAGCCATCTAACATAAAGAAAGATACAGATATAATTTCTGTAGGCAGACTCGTAAGAAAAAAACGTCACGATTTATTGATTAACTCAGTTTCAGATGCAACTTATAAAATTAAAATTATCGGCCAAGGCAATATGAAGGAGGATCTTAAAACAATTGCTTCTAATTCAAACTGCGAAGTTAATCTTATAAACAGAGTTGAAAACAGCGATTTACCAAGTTTTTTTAATGCCTCGAGAATATACGTCAATATAGCTTCATGGGAAGGAAATCCAAAGGCACTTATCGAGGCGATGTCCTGCGGTATGGCCTGTATCGGAGCAAAATCTCCGGGAATAGAAAATTTGATTATTGATGGTCAGACAGGCTTGCTGGTCGAACCAGAACCTAAACATATCCGTAAAGCAGTCGAACAACTTATGAGTGATGAGTCATTGCGCGAATATCTTGGTAAAAATGCACGAAAATATACTATTGAACATTTTTCATTGGATAAGGTTTTTGAAATTTATGAGCAAACCTGCGAGAGTTTGACTCAAGGATAAATTTCAGTTTTTTCTATTAATACTTTGATGATTAAGCAACATTGTTTATGATTAATTAATATAATTTTCCTATTTTATTGACACTAAAAAAAACATTAGGTACATTGTAAAGCAAAGTTATTAAAAGGTAATAATGGAAATTAAAAGATTTGGTAAAAGGTCCGGACAAATAAGAACTGAATGGCTTGAAAAGACTCTCAAGAAGATTCCAAATGGGAGCCGAATTCTAGACGCAGGGGCAGGTCAATTGAGATTCAAGCCATTGTGCTCACATTTGAAATATGTCTCACAGGATTTTGCTCAGTACGACGGCGTAGGTGATGGAAAAGGAAAACAAAAGGAAAAATGGGATCAAGGCGAGTTGGATATTGTTTGTGATATTACGAATATTCCTGAGCCTGATAATTCATTCGATGCCATAATGTGCATAGAAGTCTTTGAACATTTGCCAGATCCTATTGCAGCAATTCGCGAGTTTTCGCGTTTATTAAAAACTGGAGGTTATCTTGTTCTTACTGCACCGCGCAGCAGTCTGACACATTATTCTCCTTATCATTTCTATTCAGGATTTAATCATTATTTTTACGAAACACATCTGAAAAAAAATACTTTGGAAATCCTTGAGATAGTCCCTAATGGCAGCTTTTTTGAATGGGCTGCTGAAGGAATGCGCCTAATTAAAAATCGAGCAATAGAATATGTAAATGATAAACCAAATCTTATCGAACAAGGTGCTATTCACATTTTACTTAAAATGCTGCAACGATTTGAAAAAAAAGACCGTTCATCACATGAGATAATGTGCCTGGGATATAATGTTTTTGCGAAAAGTATAAAATAATATGATATTGCTTTACAAAATTAGTTTTATATAAACGACCGTTTTTATGCCTACCGTATCTGTTACAATACCTACTTACAATAGAAGCATTCTTATTAAAGATGCCATCAACTCTGTTCTAAATCAAAGTTTTCAGGATTTTGAAATAGTTATTATAGACGACGGCTCAACGGATGATACAAAGTCAGTCATTGAGTCATTTACCGACAGCAGAATCAAATATTTCTACAAAGAAAATGGCGGCTGCGCAAGTGCTCGAAATTTCGGTATAAAAAATTGTACAGGCCAATACATCGCATTTCTGGATTCCGATGATTTGTGGCCTGAGAATTTTCTTGAAATTATGATCGGAAAACTTCAAAGCAATCCCGATTATGGTGCATCTTATTGTTTGATTTATGGCAGATATCCTGACGGAAAAGAAGAAGTTAAACATGAAGCAAGACTGTGCAAATCAGGAAAAATAACAAAAGATTTATTTAAAACTGGTTTCATTTGGCTTCAAACATCAGTTTTTCGAAGAGAGGCTCTCGCAGATTTTCATTTTGACAATTCTATTCGCAACGCCGCCGATACTGATGCATTGTTAAGACTATCGACTAAAATAAAATTTCTTTTTGTGACGGAAACTCATGGGATTTTACGATTAAACCATGGAATTTCACCAAGGCTGAATTCATCTACGTTCAATTGCAATCGAATTAGAATCCTGGAAAGATTTTATTATAAACTTGGCGGAAATAGATTTGTTGATGCCGCAACGGCAAGGCGTAAAATTAGCCATGCTTATCATCACGTTGCTCAAAATTTTTATAGTATTAGTTGCCGCAAGGCAGCCTTGTATTTATATTTTAGAGCAATAAAATACTGGCCATTTGATATGCGCCTTTATGTCTGTGTGTATAAAAGTTGGATGCTGCAAAAAAATAAGGATAAAAATCCAAAATGGAAAATGCCAACACCTTTAGAAAAAAATCTATAGAGTCAATTTAGGCTTAACGCATAATACAGTTTTTTGATAGTTTATGCGGATAAAATGTTTTTGGTAATTTGGTAGCAGCTTGGCAAGTGTCCGATGTCAATTGCCTGATAACCTTCTTTTGCAAGATCATAAGCTAAAACAGTTGCTGTTGGACCCATTGCCAGGAGAACAAGCTTGTCCTTAGAATGAGATTTAATGCGATTAAGAAGTTCTTCATATTGAACAAAAGCATTTTCAGAAAGACCATATATAAATTCATTTGATTTTATATTATCAAAAAGTTCAGGGGACAATACAAAGCGGCTATTTTTCCCAGTAACTATCAATAAATCTCTGCCATTCCAAAGATTTCTTAAAAGGGATACATATTTATCCAATTCTTTCTTTTCAAACTTAAATACATCCGGTCTGCTTATTAAAGCTGAACCATATTTATAATTTAGATTCAAAAGGTTTATATATATTTGGCCGCGTTTAGCAAAGAATTTATAAACAAAATTATAGCCTCTCGGCGACAGGGCATAGGAGCTATTGAAATGTGGAGCTATACAAACTAATAATTTTTCGCATGAGTTATTTTTTAGTATTTCCTTAAGTCGCTGAGCTAATACATCATTATACTCCTGAAAATGAATTCCTTCTCTATTGCAAAGTGCAGTTTCACCATCTCCAAATCTTGCTATTGAGCATTTTCTTTTAGCAATCTCTTTAAGAGTACTAATTTCATTATAAACAAAAGGCATTAATAAGATGTACTTTTTAGCTTTTAATTGATAATACTTTAGCTTCATGAGATTTTTAAAGGCGTAATAACCTATCTTTGCTTTTATGGCAGCTGATATCATTAATATGCTTTCTGAAAAGTTGTTCAAGATTAATCCTTGCAGCACTTCAGATAACCATCCGGATTACGCGTTAGTAGAAGATTATTATCAATCTCGAATCCTAAGACGGGGTGTTCGCAATGAGTTATTGTAATAAAATTAAAACTGATATACAATATGAATATCTCGGGCATAAGAGGTTGTAAGTTAAGAATAGAGCAACTTTATCAGTTAGTCCTTTAGGTAATTAATAATAATTCGTTTTTAATGAATAGTTTCTACGATATTCCAAGGGTGTAATTCCTGTCTGCTCTTTAAAAAATCTTGAAATATGAGTGGCATCATTGAAGCCTGTCCTATATGCTATTTCTGAAACAGATGTATTTGTATCTGCCAATAAGTGACATATATATTCAGCCTTTGTTCGCCTAATTTCATCTGAGATTGAGCGACCTAATGTATTTTTAAATTTTCTTGAAAGATTTCTCCTTGAAATGTTAATTGCATGTGCGACATCATCAACCTGGATAAGAGTACGGTTATTTATTTTTATGTAATTTATAGCTTTAATAACATCCTCGTCCAATACCGCAAAACTATCAGTTGACATCCTGTTAATCACTCCGATCGGAGAAACAATTATTTTTTCGTATAAAGCTGGTTTTCCGAGCATTAGGCTATCAAGAGTCTCGGCTGCCTGGAAACCTGCCTTTTGGCTGTTATACGAAATACTCGAAAGAGATGGCGTAGTTAAGTTACAATCCATTTCGTTATTATCAACACCTAAAATAGCAACTTGACCAGGAACTTTTATTTCTGCTTTTATGCATGTTTTAATAAGGTAAAGTCCCAAATCGTCATTTGCACATAGGACGCATGCCGGATAATGCAGGCTTTTGAGCCAAGATATAATTTTTTTTTCATTTTGCGGCCGCGGCTTAAAGGCTTGTGCCGGTAAAAGAAAAGTTTTGGTTTTGCAGCCGAATAAAGCATTCGCATTTTCAAATCCTTTTTGGCGTTCAATAGACCAGTTGAATTCCTCAAATCCCAAAAAGCCTATATTGTGGAAACCGCGTTCTTTAAAGAAATTTGAAGCCAATGTTCCAATTTTTCTATGATCACAAACAATAGAAGTAATCTTGTGAATTTTATTTTCTTCGGTTTCATGAGCGATAACGGCGGGAATATCGCCAAAGAAAATTTTATCGGCTTTTTCTTTGTTGGGTATATACGCTATTACGCCATCAATGCCGGTGCCTTTGAAAGAATATTGTGATTGATGCTTTTCCAGGTACTGGGGTAATTGCGTTGTTAACGTCCAATTTCCGCAAAGTTTTGAGTATTCGATGATTCCTGCAATGAGGTTGTTTCCAAAAGAATCGTCTCGTGAAATCATAATCATTATGTTTTTGATTTTGGAAGTCATGATGTGCTGATTATAGAATATTTTAATATCAATGTCAAATTTATTTGGCCTAAAATGGCTGCGCTTTGGCAGAAATTGGCTTTGAGGTTGGAAGCAATTTAATGTTATGCTGACGTTTGGCTATTCAAAGTAATCTTATAAACCATTTTTTGGAGGAAACGAAATGAAGAAGAAATTAATTTTATGTATCCTGCTGGTTTTCGGAGCAATAGCGATAGGTGATGAACCGGCTGACAATGTTTACTGGAACGGGGGAACCGGTCTTTGGATGGATGGGGCTAATTGGACGGATGATCCGGCACTTCCGGACTGGAGTATTCCGGGATATGTCGGAGTTGAGGGGTATGACTGGAACAAGGGTGTAGCTGTAATTACCAGCGGAACGGCTCAAATTACCTCAGGGTCGGCACCGGATGGCAGAGTTGAGAAACTTGTTATAGGCGGAACCGGCGGAGCATCGGTTGACATCTCTGGAAATGTGGAATTTAACCGAGTTTTAACAGCTAATGAAGGTGATCAGACTGGAACAATCAATCAGACCGGCGGCAATGTAACCATTCGTAATGGCGGCGGCCTATCGACTTTCGGAGTTAACGGCAGTTCTTCATATAATCTTTCCGGCGGCTCTCTTACTTTGTCTAATAATGGTATATTTGGCGGCAGCGCAGGTGCAACATCTCAATTCAATCAGACGGGCGGCAGTTTTCTTGCAAATGATACAGCTCAACATTTTTATGTAGGGAATGCGGCAGGCTCTTCAGGCCAATTTGACATAGAAGGAGGCAATTTTACAATATCATCCAAGGAGCTTTACCTTGGAACCAGCGGAAGCGGAACTATGAATGTTTCAGGTAATGCAAATGTTTCACTTTCTACTAATGCTAATCAATTTTACATCGCTAAAAATGCAGGCAGCTCTGGCTCGCTTAATGTGCAGGGCGGTACTGTCAACATCAACTCTACCGGTCCGAATGGGGCTATAATAGGCTATAGCGGTAACGGCACAGTAAATCAAACCGGCGGAACATTAAACATTACCGCTCCAAGACTCTACATCGGCTGGAACACAAGCAGTTCTATGAATTTCAATAATGGCACTATAAATGTGTCAGGCGGTACACAATATCCAAGTTATGCTGTGATCGGCAGAGGAACAGCCAATAATACCAGTACTTTAAATATGAGCGGCGGAACTTTGAATGTTACAACCGCGGATGCTATAGGTATGACTCTTGGTTATTATGGAAATGGCACTACTTATCAGGAACTTAACAAAGGTATCGTAAATCTTTCAGGCGGAACAATGAACATCAATGCTGCTTTAAATATCGGATGGTCGGGTATCGGACAATTCAATTTATCAGGCAGCGGTACATTGAACGCCAGCAGGGTTGAAATGTCATATAATCATAATAGTCTCAGTTCTGCTTTACAGGCTATACAGGGGTCAAGTCTGACAATATCGGGTGGGGCGTTTGATGCAGATACTTATCTTCGCTCTTCGAGTCAGCTGGATGTAATTACTATTTTGGGTTCTGAAGCATCTAAAATAGAGATGTCGAGGATGGAAATGGTTGCGGGATCTAAATTGGCAATTAAACTGGATGAAGATGGCAGCACATTAATACAAGTTACTGGTTCAGATACCAATCCATATAATGGTGCGATGCTCGCAGGTATTTCTCTGGAGGTTGATACACTTTTGGGTTTTGATGGTCAAACAGGAGATAGATATAATGTGTTATGGTCTGCAACGACAATAGATGATACCGGCTTATCATTTGTAAATCTTAGTTCAACACCATTTATTTATCAAATAGTCAACGCAGCAGATTACGGGTATACAAGCGGCCAGTTGATGCAATTGGTTGTTCCTGAACCTGTAACAATTACTTTATTGAGTATCGGATTGTTGCTGGTTCGCCGCAGATAATCCATATCAGAATAGCGGAATAAATAAAAAGGGCAGGTTTTTTGTTACACCTGCCCTTTATTTTTTGTATAATTGTCTTTACTTTTAATTCTTTTTAAGGAAACGAAATGTATCCGACAAAATTGAATTTCAAAATGCTTCATTTCTTCTTTATCATTTCTTTTTTTACTTTTAGCTGTTTCGGTGTAAACGCAATAAAAGGTTTTGTTTTTGAAGATAAAAACAAAAATAACAAAAAAGATAAAAATGAAAAGGGTCTTACAGACATACTGGTATCCAATGGAATACAAGTGGTACAGACCGATGAAAAAGGCAGATATGAACTGCCTGTAAAGGATGGCGGAGTAATATTTGTAATAAAACCCGCGGGATGGATAACGAGAGCGGACGAGTTAAATATTCCGCGTTTTTATTATATTCATAAACCGCAAGGCTCACCCGATAGTGTGGATTTTGCGCTTAATAAGAATAAGGAATCTCATAGTTTTGACGTTGTAATATTCGGAGATCCGCAGATTAAAGATGAAAAAGAACTTGGTTATTTTTACCACGATGCAGTTGAAGGAGTCGTGGGCATAGATGCTGCTTTCGGAGTTATACTCGGCGATATAGTTTTTGATAATCTTGGTTTGTATGAAGATGTAAGCCGTGCTGTTTCGCTAATTGGAATTAACTTTTATAATCTTCCGGGAAATCACGATATGAATTATGATGCCGAAGGTGATGAGCAATCGCTTGAGACATATAAAAATTTCTATGGTCCGACTTATTATTCTTTTAATTACGGAGATGTACATTTTATTGTACTTGATAATATTATCGCAAAGAGAATAGATGATCAATGGCTGCGATATGAGGAGGGATTGACTGATAGACAACTGGAGTTTGTAAAAAATGACTTGTCTTTTGTAAGCAAAGATAAATTAATAATCGTAATGGGACATGCGACACTTAAACAATTCAAAAAAAATAAAAATGAAATATTAGATTTGCTTTCGCAATTTCCCAATACACTTTCTATTGCGGGTCACGTACATGAGACCGAAAATGTATTTCTTAAATCAGACGACGGATGGCAAGGCAAAGATTTTCATCATATTTATATCAGCGGAGCTGTGTGTGGAGCATGGTGGCAGGGCTTTCCGGGAGAAGACGGTATTCCGCATGCAATGATGTCCAATGGAGTGCCAAACGGATATTCAGTTATAAGTTTTAATAGAAATAAATATTCAATAAAATTCAAAGCTTTTGGAAAAGATGAAAATTATCAAATGATGGCTTATATGCCTGATGAAATCACACCCGAAGGGGCCAGCCGGACAGAAGTAATTTTAAACGTTTTTGCAGGTTCAGAGAAAAGTACAGCAGAAATCAAAGTCGATTCGGGAAATTGGCAAAAAATGGAACGAAAATCGGATAATTCACCACATTATCTTGCAGCTGTTAAAGAAGAAGAAAAATATGGATTTCCAAGATACGACTGGAGTAAGGAACCGAGAGAAACCGAACATATCTGGAAAGCATATTTGCCCGATAATTTAAGTGAGGGAACGCATATTTTATATTTTTGCACGACTGATATGTATGGACAAGAATATTTTTCAAATAGAATTTTTAGGATAAAAGCGGGTAAAGAATAAATTGCCTTCTTTTCTTGTGCTAAGTCCTTTTTTTTGGGGTGCTTACAGATTTTAATTAGATGTAAATATTTACTCTTGTCTTTTGTTCTATGTATGAATGTGCTTTGGCCTGAAATGGCTATCCTTTGGCAGAAATTGGCTTTGTGATACCCTGCCATTAAATGGTAATATTTAATTATATAAGCACGGAATCTAAAATCATTTTTGGAAGGAAAAGTTTATGGGACTGAAACCTATTATGCCTTTCGGTGTGAGTAACAGGCACAATTGCAAAAAATCTTATTTCTCATGTTTACATGGTTTCACATTGGTAGAATTGCTTGTAGTGATATCGGTAATTGCAATGTTGCTGGCTATAATGCTGCCGGCGATGAATAAAGCAAGGGATACGGGCAAAAAGATTGTTTGTATGAGTAACCAAAAGCAGCTTATTGTGGGATGGATTAACTACTCTGTGCAAAATGACGGCAAGCTTGTACCCGGTTATACCACTCGTTGTATCTGGGGTTCAGTTAAAACGCCGCCATACGAAATCAAATGGGATATCACAAGCTGGCATCCTGAAAAAAGCTGGGTGGCAGTTCCTCGATTTGAGGGCACAGATTCAGACGGCGAACCAAAATTCGGCAATTGGGCTTATCGGCCCGGATATCAGGATAGATTCATAATAGCAGGTCTGCTGTTTCCTTATGTACAACAAACAGACGTTTATCGCTGCCCGTCATCGATAGTCACAGGAAATCCCCAGACTCAAAATAATTTTTGCAGTTATGCGGTTAGTTCAATTATGAATGGATATTGTCAGGGGAAAGACCCAGTGCCTGCCGGCAGCGAATACGGGGTCAGACGCAAATATATAGTAACAAAAATGGCAGACATTCGTACACCAGGGGAACGGCTTGCTATGATATGCCAAGGCGGTGTGGCAGCCCGTAATAACAGGGTAGAATGTTTTTCTGTAAATATAGGTACCACAGCGTGGAGTGATATTCCGCCAACAGTGCATATGGGGCGTACAGGCACGAGTATGTCTTATGCAGATGGACATACAGCTTATAATAAATGGAATAATTCGAAAAAATACTCAGCTCCGACTTTCTCCCCAAGGGAGGCGGTTACAGTTGAAGAGAGAAAGACGGATTTTGCTTTTCTAAGATATGCTTGTTGGGGAATTAAATAATTCTATTTCCATACTTAAAAAATAATCATTAGCAACGTTAATGAGTAAACATAATTAATTCAGGAGTGGAAAGGGTATCGAAATGAATACTATGTTTAATAAAAAAAATGTTATAATTTTAGTGTTAATAGCAGTCTTTGCAGGTCTTGCAAATGCAGCAGTGCCTGTTATTACTTTACAGCCGGTTTCACAGGTTGCAGATAGCGGCGGAACGGTGGTTTTAACAATTGCAGGAGATGTCGTTACAAGTTACGCATGGTACAAAAGGTCGAACATGGATGAAATGACAACCCCTGTTCCCGCAAGTGATATTTATCAGGGTGGTACTAACACTCTTACGATTACTAATGTTGACCTTTCAAAAGAGGGAGCCTATTATTGCGTATTGACGAACGGCAGCGGAAACACAATTTCCAATGTTGTTACGGTGATGACCATGAGACTTGTTTCAAAGTGGGAGCTTGAAGATAACAGTTTTGAGGATGCCGTTAGCGGTTATGATGGTGCTTCACCGAGTTATCCGGATTATCCAGCTATTGTTGAAGGTGTTGTTCCGGGAACATATGCTGCTTATTTCAGCGGTACTACAGGTGATACCGTATTTGTTACTCCTTTCAAAAGAAAATTAAATCTCAATTCCTTTACAATTTGCGCTTGGGCCAAAGTAACAGGCGGAAGTGGTTATCGTGCGGTTTTGAGTACACGTCACGATGCACCTAATACAGGATACTACTTCTATGCTCAAAGTGATAATACCTGGAGTTTCTGGACGGGATATGGAAATCAATGGAATAAAGTAGGCGGCAATGTGCCGATAGTCAACGATCAATGGGTCTTCCTGGTTGGAACCTACGATGCTCAGACGAATGTTCAAAATTTATATGTTGATGCGACTTTATCGAAAAGTGTGGTTGCCACACCGATGATGCCCAGTACGGCAAGTGATCTTCTTATTGGTTCAGTAACAGCTTCTACACTTCCTTTTGTTGGTTCAATTGATGATGTAAGATATTATAGTTATCCATTGTCGCCCGCACAAATCGCAAGTTTATATTCTGAAAAATCCGGTAAACCGGTGATAATGGTACAGCCGCAGTCAAAAGTTGCTGCTGTCGGTAATACGATGGAATTCAAGGTAAATGCTGTAGATCCAAATCCGCTTACGTACGCATGGTATAAATCTTCGGATTGGAGCAATAGCACACCGAGTGATGATACTGCAATTGGAATGGATTCGAATACACTGACTATTATCAATTTCCAATTGGCTAATGAAGGCTTTTATTATTGTGTGATTTCAAACAGCTCTGATAGTCAAGCAACCAACGCAGTGTATGCAATGGCTGAACGTCTTATAGCTCACTGGGAATTTGAAAATAATTTGACAGATTCTATTGGTGACTTGGATTTAACAAGAAACACAGGCGGTTCATCTGTATTTGGTCAGGGAAGAATGGGCTCCAAGGCTCTGCAAGTGTCCACAATAGATGACAGAGTTGAAGTCAGTTCTCCATTTTTAAAGCTTCCAACATTCACTGTATCCGCGTGGGCCAAACTCACCGGTGGAACTTACTATCGAGCAATTATGAGCACCCGGCCTGACAGTGGCAACAGTTGCGGTTACTTTATAGCTGCCGGAGAAGATAATCGATGGACTTTCTGGACAGGCGATAATACCACTCTATGGAATAACAGGGCTACAGATGGGACTGCTGTTCTTAACGAGTGGGCTTACCTTGTTGGTACATACAATAGCGAGACAAATGAACAGAGCATATATGTCAATGGAGTTTTGGCATCGAAAGTCAACGCCAACCCGATTTACCTTGATAACTCTTTGAGATTCTTAATTGGTTCTGCAACAGTTTCAACTCTGAATTTCGTGGGTTTAATTGATGATGTAAAATATTATGATTATGTCCTGCCGCCGGAAGTAATAGCGCAGCATTACGCGGATACAACCGGACAGGACGTCTGTGTGTCTTTCCCTGAACATGATTACAACCAGGATTGTGTTGTTAACTTCACAGATTTTGCAGCATGGGCAGAATCCTGGCTTCAAAGCAATATTGTACATCCAAATTAATTTAATGCGTCTTTGATACGATAATGGGCGGGAATGTTCTTTCCCGCCTTTAATTTCTAAAAATTTACGATAACTGAAAAAATGACTAAGAAGTTAATATTAATTGTTGAACTTGTTGTATGCTCATTTGCGTTTGCAAATGAAAAATTTACAATTTCCGATTGGACAGAGATTTATAAAGGCGTTTATCATTCAACCGGCCATTGTAATCAACCCCGATTAGAGGTTGCAAATGTTTTGCGAATAGATTTGAATGAGCCAGGCATACGTTTTTTTACAACTCCATCAAATGGCGATGAACCTTTGGAAGTGACTGGCCGCACAACAGTTAATTTTCTTAAAGAACACAAACTTCAAATCGCAGTTAATGCCGGTTTTTTTAAGCCTTGGGATAAATGCTGTATTGATGGTGAGCCAAAGGATATAAGAGGCCTTGCCGTGTCAAAAGGGGTGGTAGTTTCACCTCCAGTGGGTTATGGAGAAGTCGGCAGTGCCGTGCTGCTGATTGACAGAGCGAACAAAGTGAAAATATCAGATTCGAATGAACTGATAAATATGAACGATGTTTATAATGCCGTTAGTGGGATTCCGATTCTGTTGTCAAAAGGTGAAATTAAAGTTAAGGAAGACAGAAAGCCTGAGCCAAGGACAGCAGCGGGAGTTTCAAAGAATGGTCGATATTTGTATTTTATAATAATTGACGGTCGACAGCCGGGTTACAGTGAAGGTGCAAGTCACTACGAAACTGCCGAATGGCTGAAAGCTTATGGAGCGTATGATGCTTTAAATCTTGACGGGGGCGGGTCAGCTGCAATGGTTCGCAGCGATGAAGGCAATGGTGCAATCATACTTAATCGTCCCAGTGGTTACAAAGGTGAAGGGGGCGAACGTGTAGTTGGTAACAACATCGGTGTATATTCAGAATAATTATATTGAAAAAATGGAAACAATGATGAAAACGAACAATGATTTTAAAATGACGCTTATTCCGCCATCAGAATGTTCTGAGGCAGCAGACCTTGAAATTAGAGTGGCGGTTTTTAACGATTCGGCAACAAAGCAGAATGCTGTTTTTTTTATTTATGTTGATGAATTTGACCAAACTGGGCTTGTTTCAAATTGTAAAATTGAATCTGATCCTCATAAGTGGGCTTTTCATAATTTTAAATGGAAGACGACAGGCAAGGCAGGTCTGCATATAGTATATGCAAAAGTTATAATTAACGGCAAGACTTCAGTTAAATCCTGTCCGGTCAATGTAATTAAATCAGGCACAAGAACATTGGAAAAAATTTCAGGTGCATGGGTTGGTATTAATCACTGGTGCGAGAAGGAATCCAAGTACTGGAAAGATGAAATAAAAGAAATGACGGATGAAGACTGGCGACAGATTGTCAGAGGAATGAATGAAATCGACATGAATACGATAGTCATTCAGGAAGTTTTCAGAAATCAGGAATACGTGGGCAAACATAATATTGAAAAGAACGGTTATAAAGGTATTCCTTTTTATCCTTCGAAATTATATCCGGGAAAAATGAATATAGCTGCCGTAGATCCAATAGAAGCTATCCTTGATGAAGCTGATAAAACCGGTTCTTATGTGCTGCCGGGAGTCGGGCTGTACGCGTGGTTTGATTACACAGAAGGTTCTTTGGAATGGCACAAAAAAATAGCTGAAGAGTTATGGGATATGTACGGCCATCATAAATCTTTTTATGGCTGGTATGTATCAGAAGAAGGTCCGGGCGATCTTGGCGGTTCAGATACCAGACGCCAGGAGATAGTGCATTTTTTCAAAGAGCTTAAGGCGTTTACACGTAAATTATGTCCTGACAAGCCTGTAATGCTGGCGCCTAATTGCTACCATGTGCCGGCAGGGGGTGAGTATTGGCCTAAACTGCTTAAGAATGTTGATATACTTTGCCCTTTCGCTTTTCATCGAATGCCGGAAGATGATATAAGCCCCAAAGAATCCGCTAATCTACTGCAAAAACTTTGCGATGATGCAGGCTGTCATATGTGGCTTGATATGGAAGTTTTTCTTTTTGAAAATGGGGTATCACTTTATCCGCGACCAATAGAACAAATAATCGAAGATATGAAAATGCTTCCGAATTTTGAAAAGATATTGTGTTATCAATATCCAGGTCTGATGAATGCTCCCTGGGCACGCAAGAAGCCGGGCGGTATTCGTACTGTCAAACTATTCAACGATTACAAAAGTTTTCTCAAAAAAGATCATTCAGACAAAGTATTAGCTTGATTAATTTTTATCCATGGATTGTTTTTTCAGAAATCCTATTAAGTTATTTCTTCATTTGAAGAAATAACTTAATAAATAACGGAAATCATAATGGAATATACCATAAATTATATTGATATAACTGTTATCACGATCCATTTAGCGGCAACTTTTATATTAGGCATATTCGGCAGCAGAATTCTCAAAAGTAATTCAAAGGAGTCCGAAGGATATTTCCTTGCGGGAAGAAATATGCCGGGATGGTTAACCGGTATTTCATTCGCGGCAACTGCAATAAATGCCGATGTAGCACCTGCGTACGTCGGAATGGCGGTGATTGTCGGGCTTCCTATCTGCTGGTTTTATTTATCACGTTTTGGCTTTATGATGCTTATAGCCGGGCTGCTCTTTTTCCCGTTATGGCGAAGATTAAAAGTTTCTACAGGGCCTGAATTTTTCTCACTAAGATTTAGCGGCGGAGGCGGAATATTTGTAAGGCTGTACACTTCTTTATGGTCAGTGTGTTTTGGGATGATACCGTGGATAGGCGCGGGTCTTCTTGGAATCCATATGATATTGGCACCTTATCTGCACATAGAAGATAAGACAATCACGCTGCTGATCATAATCCCCATGCTTTTGTTATATATATGGATCGCCGGTTTTTCAGGCGTACTGATTACGGATTTTCTGCAGGCCATGGTCATAATTTTCGCCAGTGTCATTCTTTGTGTAACGGTACTGGTGCGATTTGGTGGGCCGCAGGGATTAGCTGATAGTATTATAGCGGCTATGCCGGAAAAGAGCGGTGAGATATTATCCATTATGCCTGTTATGGGCCACAGAGCACTCAGTCCTCTTATAATATTGGGCTGGTTTTTCTTGGCAACGATAGGTAAAGGCGGAACGGTCGAGTTTGAAGGCCAAAGGGTTCTGTCGTGCAGCAGTTCTAAAGAAGCAGTAAAAGTAAGTATTTGGGGCCTTATGGCATTATTTGTGATACTGCTTTTACTGACTCTGCCTGCCTTGGGTGCTTTGGCTCTTCATCCGAAACTTTATACGGCCGGTCCCGTCGAAAGAGAAATGGTTTACGGAATGATGCTTTCCGAGTTTTTGCCGACAGGAATGAGAGGAATTGCGCTTGCCGCATTGGTAGCAGCGGTAATGTCTACTATAAGCGGTCATTTAAGTTATGGTTCACAGACACTGGTTAATGATGTAGCTATTCCTTTGACAAAATCAAATTATTTACGGACTCATCAGGTATGGTTCGGGCGTATATTTATGCTTGTAATTATGCTTGCATCGATAATGGTGGTTTATTTTGCTACCAGTCTTATAGGTATTGCTATAACGGTTATTGGATTATTCAGTTCAGTTGCCTTGATGAATTGGGCACAGTGGTGGTGGTGGCGGATTAACATATATTCATGGATTACCGCCAATGTTTTCGGTCCTGTTATATATTTATCATCAGGTTTTATTTTACAAAATTTCGACTGGTGGCAGCAGCATATGGCAATGGATGGCACTATGCAGCAGCAATTAGGATTGCTGAAGGCTGCGATCTGTGTTGTGATAAATACGCTTGTGTGGTTTATTGTAACATTGCTTACCCAACCCGAGGATATGAGTGTTCTTAAAAAGTTTTATTTAAAAGCAAAACCTATGGGATATTGGGGGCCTATAAAAAAACAACTTGAATTGGAAGGACATACATTCAACACGCCAAAGGGATTGATATCCGGCGGTCTGTGCACAGTACTTTGTGGATTTATTTGGATGTCATTGTTGATCCTTGGCTTGTCGCTGCTTTATGTTGGCAGATATATTGCCGCAGTTTTTATTCTTATTTGTGTGATTGTTTTCATAATTATCTTTAAAAGATTATTTGATTGGCACATGAAACGTATGGGAGCAGATGCCAATGAAGGAGCAGTCAAAGTTGCGGATTGCAGCCGCGAAGCGAGCCAATTATCAAATATATGTGAGATAGATAATTAGACGGTACTTATACCGGCCGTTAGAGCATAGTAAGACATCTTTGATATTGTTGATATCAACATTTATGTAAAAACAAAGTTTTTTAAGCAGCAGTATTGTGATACTGCCTGTAAGAGTTTTAGTCTAACTAAGCAAGGAGGTTTTATGAACTTCAATAAAGTTAAATTTTTTAAGCTTATTATAGTTTTTTTGTTTTCTTTTGTTATTGCTGATTTAAATGCGGATACCATAACAATTTCTAATCCTGGTTTTGAAACCGGGCCTGACGGCCAAACAGCAACAAATTGGGATGAGCCCGGTGGAGGTGCATATTTTCTGCCTGGAGCAGGAACTTATAATGAAGGCACTGGTATAATATACGGGCGCGCAGCCACAATGCCTTCCGATGGTACTGTTTGCATTCAGCAGATATTGGACGGCATAACCGCAAATGATTACGACAGGTATGAAGCTTCATTTTACATCGGCTATAAAAATGATTATCATTCCACAGCAAATATCGTAGTTCGGGTTTCACTTTGGGATATTACCACTAATTCGGAGATAGCTGGCGAAACATTGATAATATCAGCTCCCGGAGTTGATTCAAGTCAACATCCCAATGTGGATATGATAGTTTCCAGAACAGTTGTTTTCAGTTTAGATTCAACAGTACTGCCTTCTAATCCGATTGCTGTCAGATTTCACAATCAAACTTCCTACAGTCCTTCTGACTATGCTATAGCAGTTGTTGATAATGTATCAATGAAAGGATTCAGGCGGACGGCACATTGGAAATATGATAATAATCTTAATGATACAATGGGCAATCACAATGGGTCAGCCCTGCCGAGCAGGTCAGTAATTTATACTGATGCTGCGATTGACACAAAATCACTGAATATGTACGGCTCAAGTGTGGGCTATGGTATGCTGCGGTCATATTCTTCAGCATTGAATCCGGAGAATTTTACCGCTGCTGCATGGGTGAAGGTTACTCCCGGCAGCGGCGGCGTATATCGTTCTGTTTTCAGCAATCGCAGCACTGCTGACACAGCCTATAGCGGATGGGTTCTTTATGCGGATAACACTAATAAATGGTCTTTTTGGACAGGAAGCAGCACAACATGGAATAAACTTATTGGCCCAACGGTTGTAGAAGGTAAATGGACGTTCCTTTTAGTTACTTTCCAAAAGACTGGTACTTCCGGCAGCAATATAACTGGCACAAAGAGACTATATATTGACGGTAAGCTGATAGGTTCACAAAATGTTACTTACAATGATAATGTCGGTACAAGTATTCCATTTTTGATAGGTGCCGGCGCAAATGACTCTGCGCCAAATTATGACTATCACTTTGATGGCTTGATTGATGATGCCATGTTTTATAGTTATCCACTAAGCAGCAGGGAAGTATCTGATTTGTATTCTGAAAAAAACAGCAATGTAGTCAGAATTATGAGTTTTAATATCCAAGCCTGTCAAACAGCATCTCTAAGCACTGTAGCAAATTTCATTAAAGAAATCGGCCCAGACATTATTGGTTTACAGGAAGTTGACAATGGTATGGCTCGCAGTAATTACGTAAACCAGGCAGCCTTGCTGGCCAACGAACTGGGTATGAGTTTCAGTTTCGGGGGGGCTTCATACAGCGGCGCCTATGGCAATGCGATTCTCAGTAAATACCCTATAATTTCCGTGACTAACCACGCATTGCCGCAATATCAATCTGAAGAAACTCGTTCCTGTATTGTAGCGAAAATAAAAATCAAAGAAAAAGTTTACACAATTGCAAATACACATATAACTTTTGGAACGACTGAGGGACAGGTATTGCAGGTAGACGAACTCATGGATATTTTTGCTCTTTACCCCGGTAATAAATTCCTTACAGGTGATTTTAACTTCAGATATTACAATATTCCTTTTAAAAGGCTTAGAAATGTTTTTATAGACAGTTTTAATCATTCAATTTTAGATGTGATAAATGACCCTCCGGATGGTAAAATTGATTTTGTATTTATTAATCATGATTGTGATGAGCAGGTGAATTTTGGGGATGTAATTAGCAATACAGTCTCCGACCATGATGCAGTTTTGACTGAAATTACATTACAGCCTTGAATCAATTACTGATTCAAATTTAAGGTGCTATTAAGTGAATAAAATAAATTGTTTTTTGGTGATTCTTTGCGGCATAGCTGTCAGGTTCTCTTTCGCTGCTATCGCAATTAGTCAATGGCAGGAACTTCATCCCGGCATTTACCATGCAACCGGACGAGCAGACGCTTATGAGGTACGTTTACAGAAAGTTAACGTTTTGAAGATAGACCTCGATAATCCAGAAATCTCTTTTTTTACCACACCTTCAAATGGTGCCTTACCGTTGGAAACTGTCAGCCAAACTACAGGTAATTTTTTACAACAATATGAGCTTCAGGCTGCTATAAATGCGAATTATTTTAGTCCCTGCTGTTCAAGCAGTGTAGAGAATAAAAACCTTGATGGTTTGGCAATTTCAGATTTTCATCTTATTTCGTACAATATTCCAAATGGGAACATAAAAGGTACTGCTGTAATGCTTATCTCCGCTGATAACATTGTAACGTTTCTTGATTATTCTCAAGTTTCAAGTCTTGTTGGCATTAAAAACGCAGTTGCTGGCGGACCAATACTGCTTGGGGATAATGTAATTCTTGTTGATACGGGTGGTGATCCTGAACCTCGCACGGCTGTCGGCACATCTGTTGAAGGAAGATATTTATTTTTTATCGCAATTGACGGCCGTCAGGACGGATATAGCGAAGGAGCAACATATTACGAAACTGCGCAATGGCTTCAGCGCTTTGGAGCAGCAAATGGGATAAACTTTGATGGCGGCGGTTCAACTACTATGATAAAAGCCGCAGAAAATGGCAGCGCAGTTATTTTGAATCATCCTCCAAATGGCACGCAACGACTGGTCGGTAATAATATAGGTGTTTATGCGTATTCTGAACCTGTCGCATTTATACCAAGAACGCTTATCGCATACAAAGGCTTTGACTATCCTTTCAGCCAATGGGGGATAGATTCGAATCCTGTCCCTCCAAATGGCGGACTTGACGGGTTAAACGGAGGATTTGGCTGGAGATCCGCCTGGCATGACGATTTGGAAAATGCGACAAGATTGACCGGCATAGCTGTTTTTCCAGGCTCTGAATCTGGGCCAAAGATTGAACCATTATCATTTTCTGATTCATCTGGCAGAAAACTGCTGACAAATGGCAATCAATTGCGAACTTCCGCCGGGCCAACTTCAAAATGTGTTCGCTATATTGATACCAGGTATGCACCTCAAAACTATATAACCAATGGACAGTTCGGAACAGATAATAAAAATATTTGGCTCAGTTTTCTTGCGCAATCTGCCGCCTGTATCGGAGGCGACCGATGGGCGTATGTGCAATTGGATGAATCATTAAGGCTCGGAAAGATTGCTCAAAAATCTAATTGGGCTGTTTGGGCCGACGGCAATGTTGCTGAATCAGCTATCTGCACAGACCAGGTTGTTATGTATTTGGCAAAAATAGAGTTCGGCAGTTTACAGGATACAGTAAAAGTCTGGCTGAATCCGCCATTATCAAAGGAATCCGATTTGGGGACACCCGATATGGTAATAACAATAGATGATTTGCATTTTTTAAGAGTGGAAATATTTGGAAGATATTCAACCGATTTCGATGAACTGCGATTAGGCACCTGTTTTGAAGCTGTTACAATCAATGATCCCAAAGCGGATTTAAGCAGAAATGGTTATGTTAATATGGCTGATTTTTCAATACTTGCAGACTTCTGGAACCAGCAGATGACTTTTGCCGATATTACCGGCCCGGATAATTATCCGGATGGAAAAATAGATTTTTATGATTTATATGAAATTAGCCTTTTATGGTTATATTGCGATTGATAGATGAAAATGACGGAAAAGAAAGATTTTAAAAGATTTGCAGCTTTCTATAAAGCGGCTTTATTAGAAGTAATCGATTTTTGGTCAAAACATTCGCTTGATAAGCAGTATGGCGGATATTTTACCTGCTTAGACAATAAAGGCAAAGTTTACGATACTGATAAATTTATCTGGCTTCAATGCAGGCAGGTTTGGATGTTCTCGGTTCTATTCAATAGACTTGAACAAAAAAAAGAATGGCTTGATATCGCAAAGCTCGGCGCGAATTTCCTTTCTAAAAATGGAATGGATCGAGACGGGAATTGGTATTTTTCGCTTGATAGGAAAGGAACCTCACTTATAGCTCCTTATAATATTTTCAGCGATTGTTTCGCAGCGATGGCTTTCAGTCAGTATGCCCTGGCAAACGGAGATGAAAAGGCAAAAACAATCGCGTTGAATACTTATCGAAATATTCTAAAACGCAAATCCAATCCGAAGGGACGCTATACAAAAGCCATCCCCGGCTCAAGGCCTATGATTACAATGGCTGTGCCGATGATATTGGCTAACCTGTCGCTCGAATTGGAGTGGCTTTTGTCAGCCGAACATCTCGATTCTGCGCTGGATATGTGCGTTAAGGAAGTGACGGAATTGTTCTATGATAAAAAGTCAGGTTTGCTTTTGGAAAATGTTGCGCCTGATGGTAAAAAGATTGATTGTTTTGAAGGCAGATTAATAAATCCCGGCCATGGCATTGAAGCAATGTGGTTTATGATGGATATTGCTAAACGCCGCACTGATAAAGATTTGACGAAAAAATGCTGCGATATAATTCTTAATACCATTGAATATGGCTGGGACAAAAAATACGGCGGCATTTTTTATTTTATGGATATTCAAGGACGTCCAACACAGCAGCTCGAATGGGATCAAAAACTCTGGTGGGTTCATCTTGAAACGCTGGTGGCTCTTCTAAAGGCTTACGCAGCTACCGGCAAAAGAGAATATTGGCAGTGGTTTGAGAAGGTGCACGATTATTCCTGGCAGCATTTTTATGACAGAAAATATGGCGAATGGTTCGGCTATCTAAACAAACGCGGAGAAGTTTTGTTTCAGTCTAAAGGCGGAAAATGGAAAGGTTGCTTCCATGTTCCTCGTGCGTTTTTGCTTTGCGGCAAAGAGCTTGAAAATTTGGTCCATCCGGTTAATGCGTAGGTGGAACGGGTGAAAATTGGGCAGAGTATTGGGAGCTTGAAGGCACGCCCAATGCGCCGGAACTAAATTCAAACTGGCGAGAGTATTGGCAAATTATAAGCCTTTGAGCTATTTTTTGTTTTGGATATGTCTTGCGAAATACAGTATACCAGTGGTATCCTTTCTTGCTGGATGCCCTACTGCCTTTCTTGCTCTACAGATTTATTCAGGATTTTTTAGCAAGTGTGCGGTATTTTCGGGTCTAATTTCTAAAGACTCTTGTTTGTGCGTCCAGATTGTTAAATCATGAGATAAAGAGTGTTTCCTTGGTAAGACAAAAGATGCAATTACAGTTGTTACAAACATTATTATATTGCCAACCATTATCGTATAATAAAGTTCAAACGGTACATTGAGCCATTCTGGTAATAATTGTCTTTGAGCAAAAACTGTCCATACAGTAAAAGTCATGTGAAAGCCAAATCGATTAATACTGCACGCCAATCGCCGAGCTTTGTAAAAAATCCAACCATATATATAGCCAATATACCGCCACCCAGCAGAGATGTTAAAATATTGGCCGCATCCTGAAGCGTCGTAGTTTTGATGTCAACTATAATTATCGCACCAACTATCATCAGTGCAGAAGCCAGACTTGCCATCATAATCGCGATACGCAAATAATGTTTATCATTTTTTGTTTTTGCAATATATCGTCTATATATATATATATATTCACCACGAAAGTTGCTGATATTGAATTTATATTCGCGCTTAATGAAGATATAGCCGCTGCCAGAGCGGATGCAAGTACTAAACCAATCAACCTTTTGGTAAATAGTTTATAATGAAATATGGAAGTATTTGCTCTGCCTTGCGAGTTCTGTCGAGCATTTCAGAAGCAGGACCAGCAGGAAACACAATAAAGAAAACATATAATGCAGTTCCAAGAACATATAGAACGCCCATATCGGAATGCAAAAACCAGCAAGTACCCACATTGCCTTTCTTGCCTCGTGAATATTTTTAGTTGTGTAATATCGCTGAATAGTAGTTTGCAGCACAACAATTTACAGTACAGGAAAACACAGTTCAAGTTTTCTAAAGGGAGTAAAATGTTCTTTGAATCTGATGAACATTTGCAGCGACTTTATAGAAGAACCTTTCCATTGCTTCAGAGAGCAGGAAAAGCAAAAAATTAAGAAATATCTGGAAGAATTTAAATAATAAATTTCAAATAACATGTTGCCAAAGAGTAAAAGGTTTGAACCCCATTTACGCTAAAAGAGCTATGATATATGATGATTTATGCTGTTCCGGCCGGCCTTTTATATATTCCCGCTTCCAGTGAATTTTTAAGGTTTTAAATTTCTGAGAAACGGGTATAATATTCCATTATGACTATAGATAATAAAGATATACGAAATTTATTGGAAGTAGCTGTAGTAGCGGCGAGGCTGGCGGGGCAGAACGCGATGGAAGAGATTAATTATGTCAAGACCACCGCTAAAAGCGATACCGAACTTGTAACTGAAGCCGATGCGCACTGTCAGAAAATCATCATCGATAATATAATGCAGAATTTTCCTTCGCACGGCATTATAGCTGAAGAAGGGAAAGACAATAAACTTTCCAAGCAGCTTCCGCGCGGCGATAATGATATATGGTGGGTGATTGACCCGATTGATGGGACAAATAATTATTCGCAAAGAATTTTAAGTTTCGCGGTAAGTATCGGCATAATCAATAATGGCAAACCGGTGCTGGGTGTAATTTATGACCCTGCGACGGATTCGATGTTTACGGCGGCGGGGGACGGGCCAGCGCTGTTCAATGATGCACGTATCCAGGTGAATGATAAAGATATCGAATATTACCAGACGATAGGTATTGAGAGTTTGTACAGTGAAGGTGTGCCGGGATGGATCACGCGATTGCAGGGAATGCTGCGATGCAGAAGCCTTGGGACGACGGCGCTTCATCTTGCATACGTCGCAAAAGGGTCGTTTGTGGCGGGTGTGATGAATAATCCGAAACTATGGGACATCGCGGCCGGCGCATTTATTGCGGAAGCGGCAGGGGCTGCTGTTACAGACTGGCAGGGAAAGAGTCTTTGGCCGGTAGATATGAATGCTTATAACGGTGAACCGTTTAAAGTCTTGGCAGCGAATAAGAAAGTACATAAGAAATTGATTGAGATAATCAATAGCTGACGAGATCCTTCGCCACAGGAAGCTCAGGATGACAATTGACATAAATGTCAATTTGTCATTTTCCTTTAGCTTCGTTGACTTTGACGGTGAAACCGCCGCAGTCTTTGCCGTCGAGTGCTTCGATGGCGGCTTTTGCTTCGGTGTCGCTGCTCATTTCGACAAAACCAAACCCCTTGCTTTTGCCAGTGTCCTTATCGTTGACTATGTAGGCTTTTTTTACTTTGCCGAAAACTGAAAATAAAGCCTGCAAGTGTTCTTGTGTTGCGCCCGGACCTAAATTGCCGATGTATAACTTTTTACCCATAAATTGTCATCCAAAATTTATAAGCAACCTATTATACCTGAATGATTTGAAAAATCAAATGATATAAGCTGGGTAATATTTTTAAATTGTTCTATTAAAATAGCGATTAATTTAACTGACAAAACAATAATGAAAACAGTGGCGATGATAATTATTATAGTCGCAACCCATTTTGTGATTTTTGTGTAATTGGGGTTGAACCAAATGAGCGGGAGTGCGAGCGGGCCGGCGCAAAGGAGTGCGATTATTACCCAATAATTAGAGAAATACCACTTCCCTTTGGGTTTGTTTCTCTCATCGAATTCTTTGCCGCAATGCGGACAAGTTATCATCTTATTTAGTTGCTTTTGTAAAAGCCACGGCAGGGGATATTGATCTCATCCTTGCCATTGATTTTAATGTGCAGCGTATCAGAGAAAACGCGGAGTTGGCCCTCCTTTGCGGGTGGAACGATGTCAACATCGAACTGGAACCTGTTTTCGGTCTGAACCTGATTTGTAACTTTTACGATTCCCTTGTCGGAAGTAACCGATTCAATGACGATAGGCTGATTATAATTGCTTGTCAGGTAAATGCTTCTTTTTTGGATTTCGCCTGGGTTTGCGTTTCGGAGAATGATGACTGACGGCGAAGCTTCGAACTCCTTTAGAGATGTCCATTGAACGCGCAGGTCTTTGCATTTAGGATGATTAACGGTGAATGATATTGCGCCGGAAAGATTATTGCGAAGATATGTCGTATTAACGATTGGCTCGAGAACGTGTTTTTCTGAAACATTGTTCGGATCGAAATCAAATGAAATGACGTTTCCAGTGGACTCGATTTTAGTTATTGCGAATTTTTCATTATCAGTGGAAACGAAAGTAATCGGCTGGGCGCCGGCGTTTGGGTCGAGAAGCGAGAGGTTTAGATTTTCAGGAGAAACGTGGACAGCGAGTTTTATATAGGCTTTGATTTCCAATTCGGCTCTTGGTGTTTGCGCGTCATTGCTGAAGACGATAACGTGCTGAGAAGTTGGGCCCTGGTACTTGGGGGCGTGGAACTGGACGGTGACTTCGCCGGTTTCGCCGGGGGCATATTCTTTTTTCGCCAAGTCGGGAACAGTGCATTTGCAGGTGCCCTGAAGATGGTCTATTTTCAGGATATCTTCGCCAACGTTTTTGAAAGCGAATTTGGCCTCATTCATACTGTCCGGTGCTATTTCGCCGAAATCATAAACGGGGTTATCAATCTTGATTTTTGCTTTTGAAGCGGGGACAAGCGACTCTTTTTTTGTCTCATTTTCTTTCGGGGCTGATTCTTCTTTAACCTGTTTTGGCTTTTCTTTCTTTTCGAAAAGTTTAGCATTTGCGGGTGTGGCAGTGCCAAAAATAAAAGATAAAGCCAGAGTGATGACTAACAAATTAAGAGTTTTGCCGTTCATAGCGATTCTCCATAAAAAAATCAATAAAATAGCTCAAATTAAAGTATAACATACGATAATTTACGTATCAACCTCAAATTAGTGCGTAAATCCTATTATAAAGGGCGCTTGAGAAAGCGTGCGTGCTATGGTAAATTAGCGTTTCTAATTTTTAAATTGAGGTAAAAATGAACGTATTATTGGTAGGAAACGGCGGTCGTGAACATGCAATTGCGTGGAAGCTGGCGAAGTCAAAAGAGATAAAGAAGCTCTACATAGCACCTGGGAACCCCGGGACGGCGAGATGCGGGCAAAATATTGATATTGGAGTCAATGAATATGACAAGCTGCTCAATTTTGCCAAGGAAATGAAAGTTGGATTGGCGATTATCGGACCGGAAGACCCGTTGTCGGCGGGATTGATTGATATGTTTGAAAAGGCGGGGATAAAGGCGTTCGGGCCGAGCGGAGCGGCGGCACAACTGGAGGCGGATAAGGCTTTTTCCAAGCAGATAATGAAAACTAATTCTATTCCCACGGCGGAGAGCCGAATTTTCGATAATTTTCAGGATGCCAAATCGTATATCGCAAGCAGAGATGAAGCGGTCGTAATCAAGGCGACGGGGCTTGCGAAGGGAAAGGGCGTTTTTGTTTGCGATGAGCCATCGGAGGGAATTATCGCGGCGGAAAAGATTATGGAAGGTAAAATTTTCGGCAAGGCGGGCGAAAAAATCCTTGTTGAAGATAAACTGCTGGGACAGGAAGCTTCGATACTTGCCTTTGTTGACGGCAGAAATATTTATGTTATGGAAAGTGCGCAAGACCACAAGGCGATCGGGGACGGCGACACAGGACCTAATACGGGCGGAATGGGGGCATATTGTCCGGCACCGGTTGTTACAGAGAAAATGATGGATCAGATTGTTCGGGAAATTCTGGTTCCTACAGTTGACGGGATGAACAGGAACGGAACTCCATATCGAGGTATTTTATACGCGGGTGTTATGCTGACACAGGGCGGGCCAAGGGTTCTGGAGTTTAATGTTCGGTTTGGCGACCCTGAGACGCAGCCGATATTGGCGAGGCTTAAAAGCGATTTGGTTGAAGTGATGCTTGCGACGTGTGATGGAAAGCTTGATGATGTAACGCTGCAATGGGATAAGAGAGCGGCGGTTTGTGTTGTGATGGCATCGGGCGGATACCCGGACGATTACGAGAAAGGGAAAGTGATTACGGGAATTGAAGAAGCGGAGAGCGATAAAGATGTGATGGTGTTTCATGCGGGGACTGCTGAACAGGATGGTAAAATCGTGAGCGCGGGCGGAAGAGTGCTGGGGGTTACGGGGCTTGGCAATACAATTGCGGACGCTAAGGCTAAGGCTTATGAGGGTGTTGCGAAAATTAAATTTGATAAAGCGTATTACAGGAAAGACATTGCGGATAAAGCGATAAAGAAATCGAAAATTTAAATTTTTCCTGTATGCGGGCCTAAAGCAAGGATTAGCGAACAGTGACAAAAAAAAATAGAAAAATAATCAGGTGGATAGTTATAATAATCGCGGCAGTAGTGCTGTGGTTTTTGTATAATCTTGGCGGGAATTTGTTGAAACCTGTTGCAATAAGTCAGTTGAAGCAATTGACCGGCGCACGTGTGGATATTAACGATGTAGCATTTCATTTGAGCGGCAGAATCAGTTTCAAGGATATCAGCATTGGGCCGCTGGTGAAACTCGAACCTGATAACGCGATATTGACGGCGAAAAGACTTGATGCATATTTTTCGCCATGGAGTTTTTTGAAATTCAGTCCGAAACTTGACCGAGTGAGGATTTCGGATTTTGTAGTGAATATTCAATTTAACGGGGACAAAAAAGAATGGAACGTGGCATCGCTGAAAGTGCCGGCGAAAAAGAAGGGGCAGATACTTCCGGAACTGCGATTCAAACGGGGAGAAATAAAATTTGCACAAATCAATAAGGGTGTGGAAATTAAAACCGTTTCGTGCAATATCAACGGGGGACATACGACGGCAATAGCTGAAAACGGAGAAATGCTGTTTAATGTAACCGAAGACAATCCTAAAGAAAAAGCGGGCAATAGTATAACTGTCAAATGGACGCAAAAGGATGTACAGAAGATTTCTGTTGAGGGCAATTTGCCGAGGCTTAAGCTGGCGCTATTCGGAAGCAAGTGCAACGTAAACAGTTTTTATTCTAATATAATTATTGATGAGAATAAAATTACATTCGGCAAATCGAGCGTTGCTATCGGGCCGCAGACGATAATTGATGTAAACGGTACAATAACTGATTACAAGACTGATCCTGCATTTGTGTTCGGGGTGAAGATGAAAGACCTGAATATCAGGCGCGACCCGGCGGATAATTGCTTTGCGTTCGGGAGCAGGATCTTCGAGAGTTTCATACCGTTGCTGCAAGTGTTTTTTGATAATTTTAATCCACAGGGCAGGCTCGGACTTGATGTTGTCCTTACGGGCAGAGCGAAAGAAATCGCAAAGACACGCTGCGACGGTTTCCTTGACTGCAAAGATATCTCAATTCAGTTTTACCAATTTCCATATCTTGTCGAACATCTTGCGGGCAAAATCGATGTTACAGAAACAAGTATGAAAATGAAAAATATGAAAGCATCGCACGGCAAAGTCGATATCGAGATGAATGGATATTGTAACGGGTTCGGCGAGGCGATGGACAGCAATATTGTTATGACGAGCAATAATATGCTGCTGGATGAGGATTTGTACGCGGCTCTTATGCCGAATCATAAAAAACTGTGGTACCTGTTTTCGCCTGCGGGGATGGTTTCGGGCGATTTTATTTATGCGGCGAAACCGCCGGGACAGCGTATATTCCGGTTAAACGCAAATCTGCTCGATGTTTCGATTATATGCCATTATTTTCCTTATCCTGTTTCTGGGATTACGGGGAAAATCTGGGTTGATGGAGGCAGGATCGGGCTGAAAGATGTTTTGAGCAGGCAAAGCGGGGGCACGATTGAGATGGACGGCAATATTACGGATGCCAATACCGCTGATCCGAAGTATGATTTTAAAATTCTGGCGAAGAATGTCGCAATAGATAATAAACTTATCAATTCATTTCCGGCAGACCAGAAGAAATTTTTCAATAATTTCGATATACAGGCGCGAGGCGATGCGGATATTTATGTTCATTCGACGGATAATAACGAAATGCCGGTGGATTATCTTGCGAAGCTGAATATTAAAGGGGAAAAGATCACTACTCCCAAGCTGCCGCAACCTTTGAAGAATCTAATCCTTGACGCGAATCTAACTCCACAGGCTTTCGAGATTAAAAAGTTAACCGCTGATTTCAACAGCAGTCCAATAAACGCATCAGGTACGATATGGACGGAAACAGAAGCAGAGCCGATGGGATATTGCATGCGGCTGACGGCCGGGAATCTTGCACTTGACAGCAATATGGTAAAGCCGATTCTTGGCGGAAACAGTGCGGGTCTGCTTGATGAATTTCAGTTCGACGGCGAGGTAAATGTCGATGCGCTTGTGGGCAAAAACTCGCGGATAAAATGTCCTGAATTCGAAATTGGAATCGAATGTCTTAATGATTCGGCGTATTTGAGCAAGTTCGATTTGCCACTGGAAGATATTACGGGCAAAATAATAATAAATCCTGAAAACATCGAGCTTGTTTCCCTGAGCGCGGTACCAGTTGTCGATGATATGAACAAGCCGGGGAAGATTACGCTCAATGGTAAAATGCAAATCGCTAAAGGCGAGGTGGATTGGGCGAACCTGAAATTAACGGCAGTTGATTTAAATTTCGACAATCGTTATATGTCGCTGCTGGGGACGGCAGAAACGTATTATGATAAGCTGGCGCCACAGGGGAATATCGATTTGAGTCTTGATAGGATAACTTTCGAGAAAAGCGAAACGGGTCAGAAGACAATCAAGCTCAGCGGTACAGCACTATTTAAGAATTGTTCGATAGGAAATACCAAACCTGTTTCGAATATTTACGCGATGCTTAACATCGATACGCAATATGATATCGGTGTTGGAATGAAAGACTGTAAACTGATGCTGGAAGTTCAGAGCCTTTCGTTTAAGGGCAGGCCCATCGAAAATATGAGGCTTAAGGTTCCTTACGATATTAATAATCCTGATGTGGTTATCAGCGATTTTGTCGGCGATTGCCTTGGAGGCAGGATTGCAGGGGATGCGTTTATTAAAACTGACAGCAAAGGCGGCTTTTCAGAATATAATATCGATATAGCGGTTGTGGGAGTAAGCTCTGAAAAATTCATGTCGCCTGGAGCGGCAGAAAAATCGGGCGGTTCGCTGAACGGGGAAATTCGAGTTAAAGGCGATTTCAGAGACCCACAGACGTCCCGCGGCAGAGTCATAATCGCGGCGACAGGTATTCAACTCGGCAGTAAAAACCTGGTCTCAAATATTCGCAACGCGATTCTGGAAGCGATAAAGAAAGACCTTGCTTTCGATAATGTTAAAGTTCAGGCGGTTGTAAAAGGGCCGATGGTGGAAATCAGCAGAATGGACCTTTATGGGCCGACGGCTTCGCTTAGAGGGACAGGGACTTACGACCCGGCGGCGGATTCGATCAGCGTAGATTTTGTTGCGTACAGCGGTGCGGGTAAAGATAAGGCAAGCTTTTTCGATACTCTTACGTCAGGTTTCGGCGCGGCATTTTTAAAAGTGTATGTACGAGGAACGCTCGAAGAACCGGAAATAAAAGTTGAGCCGCTGCCGATTTTGAAACAGACGCTGCAAATAATAGGAACAAAATAATTGACCTATTATTAACTTGTTAATATACTGAAGTAATAATGCAGGGGTGCTTTGTACTAAACAGGTACGGGGCTGAGAAAATACCCTTATAACCTGAACAGGATTATGCCTGCGTAGGAAGCGATGATAATAAAAGAGTTTTTGAAGGTCGCTTTTTACAAGGCGGCCTTTTTTTATTGGAAAAAATGATGAAATGTAAAACACAACTTACATCGGCTTGCGATGGTGTCATTACCAAAGAAATGAAAACTGTCGCAAAGAATGAACAAATCGCGGCAGAGACTATCCGCAAGGAAATCGCGGCGGGTAGACTTGTCATTCCGGCAAATAAAATCCATATAAGGAAAAAACTTAAACCAATCGGAATTGGCAGAGCAGTAAGTATAAAAGTAAACGCCAATATCGGGACAAGCAGCGCAAGCTCTTCTGCTAAAGACGAAATGGAAAAACTCGCAGTCTCTATCGAAGTCGGGGCTGATACAGTTATGGATTTAAGCACGGGCGGAAATCTCGACGAAATCCGCAGGGAGCTGATTGAAAATTGTCCCATTCCGTTCGGAACAGTTCCGGTTTATGAAATGATCATCGGCAGAAACGTAGAGGAAATTACGCCGAAAATCATTCTCGATACGATTGAAAAACAGGCAAAGCAGGGAGTGGATTTTTTTACAATTCACGCGGGCGTTTTAAAGCAGCATTTGCCGGCGGCGGTGAAGAGAGTTTGCGGAATCGTAAGCAGAGGCGGGGCTCTAATCGCGAAATGGATGGCAATTCATAATAAGCAAAATCCGTTTTATGGTCTGTTCGATGATATCTGCGATATTATGGCAGAATATGATGTTTGCTTTTCGCTTGGGGATGGGCTGAGGCCGGGATGTATCGCTGACGCAACTGATAAAGCGCAGATCGCGGAATTGAAAACGCTTGGTGAACTGACGGCCCGGGCGATAGAGAAAAAATGCCAGGTTATGGTTGAAGGGCCGGGGCATGTGCCGTTTAATCAGATTGAAAAAAATATGAAGCTGCAGCAGAAATATTGTCATAACGCCCCTTTCTATGTTCTTGGGCCTTTGGTTACGGATATTGCGCCGGGGTATGATCATATAACGAGCGCGATTGGCGGAACGGCGGCGGGATTTTATGGAGCATCGTTTTTGTGCTATGTAACGCCTAAGGAACATTTGGGATTGCCGGAGATTGAAGATGTTCGGCAGGGAGTTGTGGCGGCGAAAATTGCGGCTCACGCGGCGGATGTCGCAAGGGGTTTTTCCAATGCAGCGGAAAAGGACAGGCAGTTGAGTATCGCAAGGGCAAGTTTCGACTGGGAAAATCATATTGGGTTATCGCTGGATCCGAAGACGGCGGGCAAATTTCATCAGGAGGCTTGCGCTAGAAGCGGTAAGGCAACCTCGAAGGATGATTTTTGTACAATGTGCGGCAAAGACTGGTGCAGTATGAGGATTAATAAGGAACTGAAAAAAGCATATAGTAAAAAATAAAAAAGAAGTTGTAATACGGGGAACGAGATTCTTCCCTCTTTAAAGTTTTATTCGAAGAAAAAACTTTCTGCTCAACTCGAGGGTCTGCGCTTCGCTCCGTTCAGAATGACAGTGAAACAAGGATTAATAAATGCCTCCAAAATTTATATTTGAAATGAATGATGTCTGCAAGAGCTATGGGCAGAAGGAAGTATTGAAAAATATTTCTCTGTCTTTTTTTTATGGCGCGAAAATAGGTGTAATCGGCGAAAACGGTTCGGGCAAAAGCACGCTGCTGAAGATTATGGCGGGGCTCGATAAGGATTTTCATGGTGAGACGAGGCTGACATCGGGGATGAAACTGCGGTATGTTGCGCAGGAACCTGAGCTTGAACTTGATAAGACTGTGCGGGAAAATCTGCTTTTGGCAACGAAGGAAACGCTTGATATGGTTGAGCGATTCAATAAAATTTCGGAGCAGCTTGGCGAGACGCAGTCTGATGAGAAAATGAATAAGCTGCTTGAGGAGCTGTCAGTTTATCAGGATAAAATCGATGCGTGCGATGGATGGGAGATTGACAGGCTGATTGATATTGTTTCGGATGCGATGGTTTTGCCGCCGGATGATACGCCTGTGCGGAGGTTGTCGGGCGGTGAGCGAAGGCGTGTTGCGCTTTGCATGGCACTATTGGAAAAGCCTGATTTGCTGCTGCTTGATGAGCCGACGAATCACCTTGATGCGGAGACGGTGCAGTGGCTTGAGATGGCGCTTCGTGAATATCACGGCACGGTGATTATTGTAACGCACGACAGGTATTTTCTGGATAATATTACGAAATGGATTTTGGAACTTGATAAAGGCAGGGGGCTGCCGTTCGAGGGAAATTATTCATCGTGGCTGAAGCAGAAGGCGGAGCTTTTGCGAGTAACGGAAAAGAAGGAATCGCAGAGGCAGAAGACACTTGCGCGGGAACTTGAGTGGATTAATACTTCGGTCAAGGCACGGAATGTAAAAAATCAGGCGCGTATAAATGCATACGGCAATGTGGCAAGCCAGTCTGATGAAGAAAAGCAAAATGAAATTCTGATTCAAATCCCGACAGGTCAGCGGCTGGGAGATAAGGTAATTTCGTTTTCTCAGGTTTGCAAAAAATTTGACGATAATGTGCTGATCGATAAGTGCTCGTTCGAACTGCCTACGAATGCGATTGTCGGCGTAATCGGGCCGAACGGAATCGGCAAGACGACGCTGTTTAAATTGATTACGGGAGCTGAAAAACCTGATGCGGGAAATATTGAAATCGGTGCGACTGTATTGATTGGTTATGTTGATCAGCATCGAGATGCACTCGAACACGATAAAACGATTTTCGAGGAAATCTCGGATGGAAAAGATTCGATAGTTGTCGGAGGGGTTTCGGTCTCATCACGCGCGTATGTCTCGAAATATAATTTTTCGGGCTCACAGCAGCAGAAAAAAGTTTCGGAATGTTCGGGCGGGGAACGAAACAGGATCCATCTTGCGAAAATGCTGCGGCGAGGCGGAAATCTTTTGCTGCTGGATGAGCCGACAAACGACCTGGATGTTAATACGATGCGGGTGCTTGAGCAATCGATAATAAATTTTCAGGGATGCGCGATGGTGATAAGCCATGACAGGTTTTTCCTCGACAGGATTTGTACGCATTTGCTGATATTCGAGGGAAATGGCAAAACGCAGTGGTTTGTTGGCAACTTTGCGGCTTATGAAGAGAAGATACAGACTGAGAATCCGGACAGGCTTGCGCATAGGCGAGGGAAGTATAAGCAGATCAAATTGAGGTAAATAAGGCATGGCATAAGTACAGAAGTTTACAGAAATACCCTTATTTACAGATATTTGAGAAAGCTTAATATCTGGTTAAAATAAGGAGTACTATATGTCTGATAAGGTATATGAATTGCTGGGCGGGGAGGCGGACTCTCTGCTGAATCATAAATGTGAAACCATCTCGAAGGATTTGCTGCATTTGCCGGGCGGAAATTTTGTAGATAGGGTTGTGGTGTTGAGCGATCGGCCTAATTCGGTATTGCGGAATTTGCAGAATTTTTTTGAGCATGGGCGATTGGCGGGGACTGGGTATCTTTCGATATTGCCGGTGGACCAGGGGATTGAACATTCGGCGGGGGCGTCGTTTGCGGTTAATCCGATTTATTTTGATCCTGAAAATATTGTGAAGCTGGCGATTGAGGGGGGCTGCAATGCGGTGGCATCGACGGTGGGGGTGCTTGGGGCGGTATCAAGGAAGTACGCGCACAAGATTCCTTTCATTTTAAAGTTAAATCATAATGAGCTGCTTAGTTATCCGAATAGTTATGACCAGCGATTTTTCGGGTCGGTGAAACAGGCGTTTGAGATGGGAGCGGCGGCGGTTGGTGCGACGATTTATTTCGGTTCGGCGGAATCGCGGCGGCAGATTGAAGAAGTTACGCACGCTTTTGAAATTGCGCACGATATGGGAATGTTTACGGTGCTGTGGTGCTATGTTCGTAATTCAGCGTTTAAAAAAGATGATAAGAATTATGAGACATCCGCGGACTTGACTGGGCAGGCGAATCACTTAGGCGTTACGATTCAGGCGGATATCATTAAGCAAAAACAGCCGACGAACAACGGCGGATTTACCGCGATAAATTTCGGCAAGACCAGTTCGCTTGTTTATGAAAAACTTACGAGCGAACATCCGATTGATTTAACGCGTTATCAGGTTGCGAACTGCTATATGGGCAGGGCGGGGCTGATTAATTCCGGCGGGGCATCAGGGAAAAATGATTTACAGCAGGCGATCAGAACCGCAGTAATTAATAAACGCGCGGGCGGAACGGGATTGATCACGGGCAGAAAAGCTTTTATGAAGTCGATGAAAGAAGGGATTGAGATTTTGAATTTAATTCAGGATGTTTATCTTGATGAAAAGATAACGGTGGCGTGAAAGAAACTCTGCTTTCGAGCCGGTTGCCATTTTATATTGTTCATGCCAATTTCAGGAGCGGGACATTGTCGGTTTTTAGAAGCTGACTTAAGATTTCGCAGCCGGAATCGGTAATCAAAACATCGTCTTCGATTCGGATGCCGAATTTGTTTGGGATGTAAACGCCGGGTTCGACTGTAATGACATTTCCAGTTTTCAATTTTGATTTTGACATGTATGAGACTGTTGGCTGTTCGTGGACGTCGATGCCAAGTCCGTGGCCGAGGCCGTGGCCATAGGGAGGCAATTTTTCTGATGTGATTATCTGTTTTGCGGCGGCGTCAACTTCTTTTGCATCGACTCCGGCCTTGAGCATATTTATCGCTACGGTTTGCGCTTCAAGAACTGTCTTGTAAACTTTCGCATAGAAATCGTTTATTTTTCCAACAGCGAAACATCTTGTCAAATCGCTGCAATAACCATTGAATTTGGCGCCGAAGTCGAAAAGAATCGTATCAATTTTTTTTAATTTTCTCAATGTCGGGCTATGATGGGGCATCGCGGAATTTGTACCAAAAGCGACAATAGTTTCAAAGGCGGGATTAGCGCCGGTTTTTTTTATTTCATAATCGAGCATTGCGGCAATATGTGTTTCAGTCATTCCTATGCGTATATGCTTCAATATTTTTTCCATGGCGGTTTTTGAAATTTGGGCCGCTTTTTTTATGGCGCTGATTTCTAAGTAGTCTTTTATTTCTCTGGCTGATTCAACGATATGATTTACAGGTTTTGTGAGGACGGGAAGTTTTCTTTTTAGAGTTTTGTAAATTCCGGTTTCGATTTTGTCTTCAATTCCGGCAGTTCGTACATCCGGATATTTTTTGAGGATTTCGGTGATTGCTTCTGTCATTCTTCCTTTTCGCACGTATATTTTAGAATTCGGGCATTGTTTTTCGGCCTGGAGGGTGTACCTGCTGTCGGTTATAAGGATGTTTGTGCGGCCGGTAACGAGAAGCCAGCTATCTTCGCCCATAAAACCGGTGAGATACGAGATGTTCGCAGGCGAGGCAATAAGTAGACAGTCGATTTTTTGGGACAGAAAGTTCTGCCTGACATTTTGGATACGTTTTTTTAAAATACTTGTAACGTTTGCCATAAGCTATTAAAATACCATTTTGATAGGAAATTACGAGTTAAATTTTTATAAGAAAATAAGGATATGCTACTACCATTAAGAACAAACGTTCGTCCGTATCGGACGCCATATATGAATTATGCTTTGATAGCGGTTAACATCGTGATATTTGTTTTGATGTATGCAGGCGGAAAAGTTGGAGCACAGAAATGGGCATCGGCATATATGCTGACGCCTTCTTATCCATATTTGTGGCAATTTATAACCTACGCGTTTCTGCACGGGGGTGTCGGGCATATTTTCGGGAATTTGTATTTTCTTTATATTTTCGGCGGAAATGTAAATGACAGGCTGGGCAATATTGGGTATTTGCTTTTCTATCTTGCGGGTGCGGTGTTTAGTGCACTTGGGCATATGGGAGCAGCAACTTTTTATGGTGAAGGGGCGGCTACTCCGGTTTTGGGAGCGAGCGGGGCAATCGCAGCAGTTACGGGGGCGTATCTTGTTTTATTTCCACAAACACTGATTACGATTGTTTATTGGTTTTTCTTTATCGGGACGATGGAAATTCCGGCCTTGTACCTGATCATTATCAAAATGATTTTTATAGATAATATTATTTCGCGAAGTGCGGCAAATGTCGCTTATGATGCGCATCTTGCGGGTTACGCTTTCGGAGTTCTGGCAATACTTCTGGTGCGCGCGGTCGGGCTGATACAGGAAGACCATTTCGATTTGTGGTCGATGCTCAAGCAGTGGAACAGAAGGCGCGTATATCGCGATGTTGTGGCGGAAGGAACCGACCCATTCGCGGGCAAAATCAGCAAAAAAATCGAAGTAAAGGAAGTTAAGTCCGAGGCTCAGCAAAAGTTGGAGGAAAGAATCGCGAATCTGAGGCGTGAAATTTTGACGCGATTAAATCAGGGAAATGTAGCTTCGGCGGCGGAATTGTATATGGAGCTTGTAAAGGAAAATGTAACTCAGCCTTTGCCTCGGCAGGCGATGCTGGATATCTCCAATCAACTGATGGCAATGGGGACTTGGAAAGAGGCGGCGGAAGCTTATGAAAAGTTCCTGTCTTTTTACGGCGGTTATGAATTCGCAGAGCAGGTAATGCTAATGCTGGGAATAATTTACGGCAGATACCTTAGTAATAAGGAAAAAGCACTTGATTATCTGAAAAAAGCTAAATTAAAGCTGAATGACCCGGCACAGAAAAAAATGTGCGAGGATGAAATTGGCCGACTGGAATCTTAAAGAAACATTTGACAACAGCGCATGCTTTGAGATAATAAAAGGACTTAAAATAATTAAGTTTTTTACATACTTTCTTAAGGAAAGGGAAGATTATGAAACGGATTAAATTCTACCAAACAGCAATTATATTATCACTCTCATTGTCCGCAATCGTATTGGCAGCCGAAGGAAAAAGACCGGCAGCTCTGGGCGCTCCAGAAGAGGCCGCCACAGTTCAACCGGTTCAATCAGTTCCTGCGGCACCTGCTGCGGCTGCAAATGAACCTGCGGCAGTAGCGGAAGTAAACCAATCACAATTTCCGTACGTGGGCGAGATTACAGGTACAAATCTGAACCTGCGTTCGGGGCCGGGGATGAATTTTTACAGTTGCGGGAAAATCAGTATGCCGACGAGAGTTGTTGTTGTCGGTGAAAAGTTCAGTTGGAGCCAGATACTTCCTCCACCGGGAAGTTTTTCCTGGATTTTCAAACAGTATGTTCAAGTTGATAATAATAAGCCGGAAGTTGGAATTGTCAACGCAGAGAACGTGCGGGTTTATGCAGGTGCGGATGACAGGGACGCGATGGTTTCTGACAGCGTGCAGATAACACTCGATAAAGGTCAGAAGGTTCGCATTGTCGGGCAGGCGGTAGGCGATTATTATAAGATAGCTCCTCCAGAAGGCGCAACGCTTTGGACGAGCAGTCAATATTTAAAATTCGTTCGCAAGGCAGATGAAATCGATATTAAGCTGCCAAAAGCAGACGAACCGAAAACAGCTACATACTCAAAGCCTGGCGTGATGATGGACCAGGTTGACCCGAATAACAGGATGCTCGAAGAGTATTATGTTCTCGTAAAACAACTTGATGACGAGAAAACCAAACCATTGACCGACCAAAATTATTCAAATATACGTTCCGGATTGGAAGCGTTAGCAGCAAATCCAGACGGCGGTAAATCCGCTGAATATGCTCAAGAGGCTTTGAAAACAGTTACACGGTATGAATTGGCAAGGCAGTCTGCGGATGTTCTGGAAAGTCATAAATCTGATTTGCAGAAACAATTAGACGAAATTGAAAAAGAACGCCAGAAGAAAAGACAATCTGTTCGGAACACAGCGAAATATGCAGTTACCGGCGTATTCAAGGCTTCTGCGGTTTATCAGGGCAGACCTGATATTAAACGAGCACTTGTTATGGATGAGACAGATACACCTATTTGCTACGCACAACCGGCAGGTGGAGCGGAAAATTTAGATATGTCGAAGTTTTATGGCAAAAAAGTCGGTTTGGTTGGCGAATTATCAACCGATCCGATGAGTAATTTCGCACTGATTAAATTTACAGATATTCAGTTGCTCGAAACAGAAGAGCCCGCTCAAGAATAAAAATTTTCAAATGGAGAATCTATGTGGTATTATGTGCGGGATAATCAGAGAACGGGGCCGATTGATGAGTCGGCAATAGATGGTTTGATTCAGAATGGAACTGTGCTCAGGCAGACACTCGTGTGGAAAGAGGGGATGAGTGACTGGCAGAAGGCGGAAGAAACAGAGCTTGCGGAGAAATTCGCGATTGTTCTGCCAGCAACTCCAAGTACAGGCTTAACTACGTACTCACCATCGGGGCGGACTTATACCGCTGAATCGCTTCACAAATTGTGGGTTTGGTTTACTTGCCTTTATGTAGTTGGTTCACTTCTCGCGATTATATTTATCGGTATTCCTGCGATTATAGCAGGTATCGTTCTGAATTATATTTTGGTTTATCGTTTCTGGGCGCTTATACAGGATGGCAAAGCACGCACAACGCCGGGGATAGCTGTGGGTTTTTGCTTTATACCGTTTTTTAATATTTATTGGCTGTATGTCGCGTATGTCGGTCTGGCAAAAGATATAAATCTTTATTGTAGGGAGCGTTCGATAAACGGGCCATTTGTAAACGAGGGGCTTGCTCTTACGTGGTATATCCTCGCGGTAGTCTCGATAATACCTTATGTTGGATTTGTTACAGCTATTCCAGCAATTATTATACATATTATTCTGATGAAACAATTCGTTGACATCTCAAAGGAAATCATCATTTCCAAAACTAAACAAGATATTTAAAAAATCGTTAAATTCCCTGATTTTCTCATTTCTACGAGACAGTATTTTCAAAAATAACGTCTTGGCGACAACAAATTTCTATGCAGGTTTTGGCTAACGGGCTCCTATAATGGGAAAAAGGACGTTTTTTGAGATTATTGAGAATAAATATGAATGTAATATTTTTCTTCTTTTCGTATCTAAATGTGGTATAATACTGGACTTGAATTTAAATAGACATCTAAAAAGACCAAATTAAGCGGTTGTTCTTGTATTGTTTCTGTTTGACTTCCGTAAATTATATTTCCGCTTGTTTAATGTAGGATTTTTTCAATGCCCTTTAAAGTACTCGGTCTTTCAGACCCGCTTGTGCGCGGTATTCTCGCCACAGGTTACAAAGCTCCAACCGAAATTCAATCACAAGTAATACCCGCCGCCCTTGAAGGTAAAGACATCATTGGGTGTGCACAGACCGGAACGGGTAAAACAGCGGCTTTTGTTTTGCCGATATTGAATAGGCTCACCAATGATCATTCTGGCAAAAGCAAGCATGTAAGATCACTGATTCTTACGCCGACACGCGAACTTGCAGTTCAAATTGAGCAGTGTATCAATGGGTATGGGCGATACCTTCATATGCGTACTCTTGCGATTTATGGAGGGGTAAGTATGCCGAATCAGCTTACTGCTCTGCGTCGCGGCGTGGATATTGTTGTTGCTACTCCCGGCAGGCTCCTCGATCATATTAACAGGCGAAGCATAGATTTGAGCCGAGTTGAAATGTTTGTTCTCGATGAGGCAGACCGGATGTTCGATATGGGCTTCATTAATGATGTTCGCAAGATAATCACACGGATTCCTGCGAACCGTCAAACTCTATTGTTTTCCGCAACTATACCGCAGGAGGTTAAAACACTTGCCGCGGGTATTCAGCACAATGCGAAGATAATTCAGGTTGGCCAGCAGCGCAGCCCAATTGAGACTATTACCCAGCATATTTACCCTGTTCACCGCGAACAGAAAATGGAACTTCTACTTCATATGCTTCAGAATGGCGGAATGTACAGTGTATTAATTTTTTCCCGCACCAAGCACGGAGCGGATAGAATCAGTCACCGTCTTGAGAAATCGGCAATTAAATCTGTCGCGATCCATTCAGGCCGAACACAGGGTCAGCGTCAGCGAGCGCTGCAGGGGTTCAAGGCTGGTAAGTTCCAGGTAATGGTTGCAACCGATATCGCAGCTCGCGGCATAGATGTCGAAGGCATTTCACACGTTATAAATTTCGATGTGCCTGCATTTGCGGAAGATTATATTCACAGGATTGGCCGAACCGGTAGAGCAACTGCTATTGGAGATGCGATTACGTTTGTGTCCCGCGATGAGGAAAAACATCTTCGTCAGATTGAGAAATTTATCGGTCACAAATTCAAAATGGAAAAATGCCCCGGGTTTGTTTCAACAATGCCTGAGGAAAGCGAAAGAGCGCCCAAGCCAGCGCATAAATTTTTTAATCCCGGCAAAAAACGGCGTCCTTCGCGTAATCGAAGAAGATAAAATTCAAGCATCAGATTCCAAATAAAAAGGGCAGACACCCAGGTCTGCCCTTTTTATTTGCGGGATGAAATTTTCTATCCTTTTGTAACGTATTTCTTTATGTTTCTAAAGGCCTGGCGGAGACGGTTTTCGTTCTCTACAAGTGCAATACGAACATAATTTTCACCGTTTTCACCGAAGGCACGACCGGGCGAGACAACGACGTTAGCGTTTTCAACCAAGTCCATGGCAAAGTCAATAGTGCCTTTACCTTTCAAATGCTCTTCGGCAATTTTTGCCCAGACGAACATCGATGCACGTGGTTTTTCGACCTGCCAGCCTAATTTTGTAATGCAATCGCAGACAACATCTCTTCGCTGCTGATATTTTTTGTTTTGCTCGACTACATCATTTTCACAATGTCGCATCGCGATAATGCCCGCGATTTGGGCGGCCTGGAAAATGCCGTAATCGTAATAACCTTTAATAGTCGCAAGCGCTTCCACCATCTGTTTATTTCCGGCCGCAAAACCAATGCGCCAGCCGGCCATATTGTAAGCTTTGCTCATTGTAGAGAATTCGACGCCGACGTCTTTAGCGCCTTTGACGGATAGAAAACTCGGGGCTACGTAGCCATCGAAGCAGGTGTCGCCATAAGCGAAATCGTGAATTACGGCGATATGGAATTTTTTTGCCATATCGACGACTGTTTCGAAATAGCCAAGGTCGTCAAGGGTCATTGCGGTCGGATTATGCGGGAAGTTCAGAATCATCATCTTTGGACGCGGGAAATGTTTCTCGCATACATCTTTGATGGTGTTTAACGATTCCTGAGTGTTTCCGAGCGGGACTGTAACGACGTTTGCGCCGGCAAGAGCGACAGCGTAGATGTGGATCGGAAAGGCCGGGTCTGCAACGATTGCGGTATCGCCGGGGCCGAGCATCGCAAGGCACAAATGACTGAAACCTTCTTTCGAGCCGATGCAGGCGAGTACTTCTGAGTTTGGGTCGAGTTCGACGTTATATTTTTTAGCGTATTTAATCGCGACTTCTTTTCGTAGATTAAAGATGCCGCGGCTTGCGGAATAACGCTGGTTGCGCGGGTCGCGGGCTGCTTCGCAAAGTTTATCTACGATAATCTGAGGGGTGGGGTCTGAAGGATTGCCCATACCCAAATCGATAATGTCTATCTGCTGCTGTCTTTTGGCGAGTTTTAGGGCGTTAAGTCTGCCGAAAAGATAGGGCGGTAATCTTTTAATGCGTTCTGCCGGGTCAATTATAAAGTCTGTCATATTTCATCCTTATCTGAAATTTAAAATTTCAAATATTTAATATAATTTATGTTTTCATAGAATCAAGTTCAATAATAGCAATAGGAACAAATATAAAAATCGGCAGCCATGCCCATAACTCCGGCCTTACGCTGCCAGCGATAACAACATCGGAAGCAAAAATTTTGCTCATAAAAGTAAGAATATAACACAAAGAAGTCAAACCAAAACTGACGAACACAGCGGATTTTAGATTTTTTGGGTCTCTGCAGACAAGCAGGGGCAGTGAAATCATCAGCATAATAAAATTAATGATAGGATCGGTTAGACGGAAATTTTTCTGAGCATAGAGCCTTGCGAGGTCTTTGGGATTTTGGCGGGCAAGTCTCATCAAATCATACGAACTGAGCAAATCCATATGTGCTGATTGTCTTCGGACAGGGATGTCTTTCGGGGTTAAATCGCTGGGGCAGGAACTTACAGGCTGATAAGGCATTTCCGCAAGATGCCGCGATATTGTCAGGAACATACCATTTTTTAAAGTCCATGAGTTTTTTTCATGGTCGTATTTGGCAGAATCAGCTTTTATGACGCCTGTAACATCCCATAAAATCGAACCTTCTTTTCGTGCCCTGGTTATTATCGAAGGATTTATAATAACTTCTTCCCTGACCTTGTACTGCTGCGAGCAGAATAGATTGCCCTGACTGTCGCTGAGAAACCATAAATCGTACGTGAGGGTTTCATCGACATCATCGTGTGAACGAACGAGCTTGTCTGCCATCGGGGGGATAATAAATTCCTCGTCAATAATGTGAAAACCAGTGAAAACAAGAGACAGAAAAAGAATCGGAGCTATGACGCGCTTGAGGCTGACACCTGACGCCATAATCGCGGTAAGCTCATTATGTTTTGTCATTTTTCCGAGTGAAAAGACGGCGGCGATGACGGTAATCATACCCGCAAAATCGCGGAAATAAAGAAAGCTGTGTCTGCCGTAATAGGCGCCAATGTTGGCGAGCATCTGTGCGGTGGTTAGCTGGGCATTTTCAGTGAATTCATCAATATTGACAAAGAGGTCGATCATTATGCGCAGTCCCATCAGTACGGAAAAGGAAATCAAATATCCCGTGAGAAAATTTTTAGCGACATATTTATCGAGAATCTTCATTAATAACCAATAACCCAATACAAATTTTTAATTTTTCAATAATTTCCTGTAAAGTATAAAAGAGATAATCGTAAGAATCGCAAGTCCAATCCACATAATTGCGACGCCTGTGTCCGCTGCGATTGACAATTGATTTTTAGTCAAATTTTTTCCAGTCATAATAAAGATAAGCAGCGCAGCGGCAGGAATCGAGCTGAGGCCGAAGGCGGTAAGTAAATGTCCGCCTTTGAACCTTATTCCGAGTTCTGTTCCTATCAGTATCAAAGATATGCAGCCGATGCCGAAGACGAGCCGAGAATGAATTTCAGCTTTGATTTGAAGGAATGTTTTATGGATTCTTTTGTCCATTTCTTTTATAAGCCCCAGCAATTGAGGCGAAGGTTTTTCGAGGAATTTATGGTTTTTGGCGGTTGCAATAATGTCTTCATCGAGTTTTGCCATTACGGAATCCGGCAGGTGGAGATTTTTTGCGAAGTAACGAGGTTTAATGAATTCAACGCCTCGGTCGAGCCAGATAGCATTAGGGAAAGTAAGAACGATTTTGTCACTGGGTCTGGTTTCGGTTTCGTTTGAAAGCTGAAGGATTATTTTTTCTCCGCGATAACTTTTTGTCAAATCGCCGGTTTGTTTGTCATATTCGAACAGTACAGCTTTACCGCTAATTTCTATTAATTCACCTGAAGGATGCAGTGAGCATTTTTCGCCGTTTATAGTAATCAGAAACTTTTCATTATTAAGCTGATATAAATTATTGGTTTCGGCTTCGATTGTGTTTTTGACTTCGGTATAGAGTAATTCGAGCGATAATTGCTCATAGGCGCTCCATGCCGGCTTTGCAATAGGGTAAAAAGACATGGGAAAAAGTTTTATATTATTAATCTGCTCGATTTTTCTGAACTTTACGTCATCCGACATAATGTTTTCGAATTCTCCGAGCACAGAAATTGCCTGAAAAAATACTCCACCAAGTTCGTCAATCTGGTAAGCATTTTTCGCGAAGACCTTTACTTCATTTGTTTTCTGGGTACTGTCGAAATTTACAGTTGCGGCTTCGGCGGTGATGAGTTTATTTCCTTTGTTTCTGCTGTTATCGACAATAACCACACCGAGCAGGCCGGAATTTTTTATGTCGGCGGCATCAGCATAAATTCTGAATTTTTTGCCCGGCAGAGAATAATAACCCTGCCGCTGAATGTTTCTAAAAAGAATCTGTTTGGCATCTGCCTTCATTTCCATTTCGGCTTTCTGGACGTAAGCGGGCACGACGTGAAAACTCAAGATGAGGTTTGCAATCGCAATTACAATAGCAAGGATAATTGCAGGATAAAACATCATTGAAGGGCTAATGCCGCTGGATTTGCAGGCATCGAATTCGTTGTCTGCGGCAAATCTGCCGTAAACGAGCGAAGTAGCAAACAGTGCGGCAACGGGGAGTACGAATGTCATCGTTACGGGCAAAAAATAGCAGAGTAAATCGAACACCTGACTCGGACCAACACCGTACTCCTGGATAGGTCGCAGAAGACTGCCAAGGCTCATAATGACACTCAAAGCCAGTGTCGTAAGGACGAAGACTTTGAGCAATTCCTTAAAAATATATCTATGAAGTATAAATACCATAATATCCAGTATAGAACTATAATACTTTCCACTATCATTTTCGTCAAAAAATGCCATTTTTGCAACAAAATAAAAGAGCAAAAGCCATAAAGCGGTTCCAGTTTTATTGTCTTAAGTACGTAAGGAACGCAAATTCAGGCAGATAGGGCTGAAAAAAATGGCTTGAAGATGGGTTTGGCTGAACTCGCATTTCAGTACGCCATCAGAACGAGCCTGAGGCGATGCAGGATTTTTCCTTGCGTAGAATTGATTTGATAATTAAGGATTGAACCTATTGGGTTTTTATCGTATATTATTATATATGAGTGACTTACAATGCTGATATACGAATTAATTATCATAAGTATAATGTTGTTTTTCAACGCGGTTTTTGCCGCTTATGAGATGGCGCTTGCATCGGTAACCTCTGCCCGGCTTCATGTAATGATGAATGAAAAGAGAAGAGGGGCAGCTGAAGCTGTATATATGAAGAGCAAAATGGAGGCGAGTCTGGCGATAATTCAGCTTGGAATAACACTGGCGGGAGCTTTCGCAGCGGCAACAGGCGGGGCAGGTATAGGCGACAAACTTACTCCTTATATTATTCAGCTACTCAATATTCACCATTTTTTGGCAGAAGTTCTATCTATCATTTTTATAATTATTCCTCTGACATTCATTATTATGGTTTTTGGAGAACTTGTTCCTAAAATGCTGGCATTGCAAAACAGGGAATGGGTGATTCTGAAACTTTCTCCATTTATGAAATATCTTTCCCTTGTCGCTAATCCTATTATTTCTGTAATCGAGCTTGTTGTAAAAAGCATTGTAGGTTTGGTGACAAAATTCAGTCCTCTTAAAGGGATTGAACAAGTTCATGGATTTTATGATTTCAGAGCGGCGGTGTCGCTGGCGACCGCGTCGAAACTTCTAAATCCTCGGCAGGAAAAAATAGTATTATCAAGCGCTTTGTTATCAACCCGGCCGGTTAAGGATATAATAATCCCAGCACAGGATATCACGATGATATGGATGGGTGATACTTTAATGGAGGCACTCATAAAAGCTCATCTGGATATGCATACAAGATTTCCAGTTTGCCGGGAGAAAAATGATCCGCAAACTATCGAAGGATATATCAATTTCAAAGATATAGTATATGCCCTGAAAACAAATCCTTCAGAACCTTCATTAAAAGGGATAATAAGAGCGATAAGGAAAATCGACGGCGATACATCAATATCGCAGGCACTTGAAAAAATGATTCAGGAAAAACTTCACATAGCATTAGTAGTTTCTAAAGAGGATGCAATTTTAGGAATGGTAACGCTGGAAGATATTCTTGAAGAACTGGTCGGAGAAATCGAAGATGAATTCGATTATCTTCCAACTCATATAAGTCCATACGGCGGAAATGCGTGGATTATGGGCGGGGGACTGTCTATGACAAAAGTTCTTTCAGTAATCGGAATCGATGCAGGTGATAAATACAAAGACGCTAAGGTACCGACACTCAGCGAATGGTGCGCACAAAAATCGAAACAGCCTCTTGAAGGCGGAGAAATTATCGACGAGGACGATATTCGAGTTATCGTGCGAAAGTTCAGAAGGAAAAAGGTTTCAGAGGCTTTAGTTCGCGAAGAAAAATCTCTGAAAGTTTAAAGAACACCGCCAACATAATCATCGAAACGATAAATTTCAGCATTCTCAAGGAAATACTGTGGTCTTTCTGCAAATGAATAAATATTTTCCATGAGGATATAATGTTTGTGCTCCTGATCGGCGAGCTTATTGAAAATGTCTTTTTGGTTCTGGTCCTGAGCTTCCTGAGCTTTCTGACGATAAAATGCTTCACTTTCTTCTTCGAATTGACGTGCTTTTTTATAAAGCTGTACTTCGCTGATATTAAAATCAAATTTCTCAGCAGATACTCGTATCGAATCGAAAACCTTTTTAGCATCAGTTAAAATCGGGGACTCCGGTACAGGAGTTTGCTGCTTTCTCTGCATTTCTTCAACAACTTTGAAATGGCCAGCCTCCTCATCAGCCAGCATATTAAAGATATTTACAAAACCTTCGTGAGTTGTTTTCTGGGCGAGCTGATGATAATAGTCCTCGCTGAATTTTTCCTTTTCTTTGGCGAATTCAAAAATATCCATTTTATGGCTCCTGTTCTGTATCGATTTTCATAATCGTCTGACCTGTTTTAACTTCATCCCCTTTATGAATGTCTATTTCAGTGATTTTGCCTTTAACCGGGGAAGGCAATTCGAAAGTAGCTTTGTCTGTTTCGAGTTCCACAAGGGACTGCTCGGTATCGACAGAATCGCCGACATTTACGAGAACATCCACTACTTCACCTGTATCAACATTTTCTGAAATTTTCGGCAGTGTTATTTCTTTAATCATAATATTTTCCTTAAATTGTAAGCGGATTTGTTTTTTTTATATTTATGTTCATATTTTTAATTGCTTTGTCTAGTACGTCATTCGCTATTTTTCTTTCAAGAGCGAGCGCCTTAAGTGCGGCGAGAGTGATGTAACGAGCATCAACTTCAAAATATTCTCTTAGAGCGGCTCTGCCGTCACTCCGACCGAAACCATCTGTACCCAGCGCCGTTAATTTTCCGGGAAGCCATTTCATAATTGAATACGGCAATACTTTCAAATAATCGGTGGCGGCAACAAAAATAGAATTTTCGTTCTCAAAGCATTGCTGCACGTAACAAAGTTTAGGTTTTTCAAGCGGGTGAAGCAGATTATATCTTTCCGCTTCCAAGCCATCCAAATAAAGTTCCTTGTAACTCGTAACGCTCCAGACTTCAGCGGGTACATTATATTCTGATTCGAGAATATGCTGTGCTTTGAGAGTTTCCTGTATGACTGCGCCGCTGCCGAGAAGAACCGCTTTTGCGGCATTATTATTTTTCGATGCTGCTTTGAATTTATACATGCCTTTTAAGATTCCATCCTTTACTCCCTGAGGCATCGGAGGCATTTCGTAAAATTCATTTAATATTGTGATGTAGTAGAAAATATTTTCCTGCTTTTCATACATACGCTGAATGCCATCCTGGATAATTACCGCCAATTCATAAGAAAAAGCAGGGTCGTAAGCTTTAAGGTGGGGCACTGAATACATAAACAGATGGCTGTGACCATCCTGATGCTGAAGACCTTCGCCGGCAAGTGTTGTTCTTCCCGCTATAGCGCCTAAAAGAAATCCTTTTGCCATTGTGTCGGCGGCGGCCCAAATCAAATCGAACATACGCTGGCAGCCAAAGATTGAATAGAATAAATAGAAAGGAATGGTATTTATTGAGTGAGTTGCATAGGCAGAGCCCGCGGCGATAAAAGACGACATAGAACCTGCCTCAGTAATTCCTTCCTCCAGGATAGCGCCATCTTTCTGCTCTTTATAATAGAGCAAACTTTCTTTATCGACGGGTTCATACGTTTGACCTGCCGGTGAGTAAATGCCATGTTGTCTGAAGAGAGATTCCATTCCGAAAGTTCTTGCTTCATCCGGGACTATGGGGATAATTAATTTTCCTATTTGTTTATCTTTGAGCAGTTTTGCAATAAGACGAACCATTGCCATGGTTGTCGCTTCCTGGCGTTTCCCTGTTCCTTTATGAAATTCTTCGAATATAGAGTCCGGAAGTGTTTGCAGCGGTTTTACATTTACTTTTCTTTGGGGAACGTAACCGCCTAATTCTTCTCTCTGGCGGCGGAGATATCTCATTTCCTCGCTTTGCTCATTAGGTCTATAGAAGGGGGTTTCAGCAACTTCACCGTCAGGAACGGGAATGCCGAACCTGCTTCTGAACTCGAGCAGTTCCTGTTCATTAAGTTTTTTCTGCTGATGTGTAATATTTCTGCCTTCACCTGCTTCGCCTAATCCATAACCTTTTATGGTCTGGGCGAGAATTACAGTAGGTGAGCCTTCGTTTTCGATTGCAGCCTTATAGGCGGAGTAAACTTTTAAAGGGTCATGGCCTCCGCGATTGAGTTTTTCGAGCTGTTCATCGGAATAATTTTTAACCAAATCGAGAAGGCGAGGGTCTGCGCCGAAAAAATCCTTGCGAATAAAATCTCCGCTTGAGACGGCATACTTCTGAAATTGGCCGTCAACTGTCTGTTCCATTTGTTTTATAAGGAGATTGTCAGTATCTTTTTCAAGGAGGCGATCCCAGTCTGAACCCCAAATGACTTTAATTACATTCCATCCCGCGCCGGCAAAAACAGATTCAAGTTCCTGAATAATTTTACCATTTCCTCTGACAGGACCATCGAGTCTTTGAAGATTACAGTTGATAACGAAAATAAGATTATCGAGTTTTTCGCGAGCGGCGATACTGATAGCACCGAGGCTTTCGGGCTCATCCATTTCGCCATCACCAAGGAAAACCCAAATATTCTGGTCGGATGGTTCTTTGATGCTGCGATTTTCGAGATAACGGTTGAAACGTGCCTGATAAATTCCCATGATGGCACCGAGTCCCATTGAAACGGTTGGGAACTGCCAAAATTTGGGCATTAATCGCGGGTGAGGATATGACGCAAGACCTCCCTGAGGTTTTAACTCTCTTCTAAAATTTTCCAGGTCATAACCGGAAAGTCTGCCCTCAACGAAAGCCCTTGCATAAATGCCGGGAGAAGCGTGGCCCTGAAAATAAACAATATCGCCCGGATGAGATTCGGTTTTCGCCCTGAAAAAATGATTAAAGCCGACTTCATAAAGAGTTGCAGAGGACGCATACGAAGAGATATGTCCGCCAATGCCCGGTTCTTCTTTGTTTGCGCGAACGACCATTGCCATGGCGTTCCATCGGATTATGCTTTTGATCCTTTTTTCAATTTCTCTTCTGCCGGGGTAAGGAGGCTGCCGATTAGCGGGGATGGTGTTTATGTATGGCGTAGTGCCGGGTCTTCGAACTGCAATCGCGTACTTGTGAGCCTGTATATTTAACTGCTCAAGGGCTTGTTTAACAGCAGAAGGACCCTGATGATAATAAATATCGTCGAGCAGATGCATCCATTCGCTGATTTCGGAATCGAGAAGTTTTTGATTTTTATCATTCATCAAATGGCTTTCTTCCGAGTTGAAATAAACTATCGAAGAACACAAACAGCTTTGGGCTGAGTCAGTTTTAATGCGACAGATTCGGAGATGATAAACTCATACTCGCCATCGGATGGTCCGACAAAACCTGTACAGATATCCTGTCCGAGACAGATACTAATGCATGGACTGCAGCCGCATAAAAGAATGCCTCCGGCTGGAATTGCGGGGACTTTTATAATTCCATCGGTAATAAACTGAGAAATATGTCTGAATTCTGTGTCGCCCTGCGGGTATCTGCGGAATAATAAATTATAGAGATTAACGGAAAGGCCCAGAGTGTAAGGACCGTGGCACCCTTGATTTTCGAGCATTGAAGCTGCCCACATAATATCTTCTGCGGCGGCGCCGATGTTATCCCATGATTTTAGATTCATCGATTGGCAAGCCTGGGTGTTGAGTAAGCCATTTATCTTAACTGATTCAGAGCCATTAAAAATCAGATCATCTTCCTGCTGTGCGACATGCATCGCGGCTTTGGCGACATTGTATAAATCGAACGGAGTGCAAGTCTGTTCGTAAGCAGCGATGTCCCTGATGGAGAGTTTGAAACTGCTTTGTATTAGTATCAGAGGCGTCCAGCAATTGTAAGATAATTTTAAATCATCGTGAATTTTGTCTTCTATAGGCTGGTCAATGCTCGGAATTGCTTTTATGCCGAGGCCGAAAGGTCCCTGAGTGTTTATAAGTTTTCGGCCGCTGAGGCTTGTTTTGGCGGCCGCGACGACAGTTTGGTCAATTTGCTGCCATACTTTTTCGCTTATTGGAGCGTCTTTTCTTTGTAAATATTTGTCAGACATAGCTGCCTTTCGCTAATTGGATTTTTTTATATTACCGACACTCAAAATGTCGGGATAAGATTGCTCTTCAGAATTATTAGTATTTTCCGCCATTTCGTTTACTTCTTCAGCGCCTTGGGCAAGAAATTTTTCTTCATCTTCGATTAGAATATTCAGGAGGCGCTGAAACTCACCAGCGTGTACACGTTCTTCTTCGGCGATATCGAACAAAACTTTTTTTGCAAGCTCGTTATCAGTGGCCTCGGCATGCGCCTCATACAGATGAACTGCTTCCTGTTCGGCAGACAAATCGAGTCGAATCGCTCTTGTTAACTCTGAGAGCGTCATTTTTCGCGGCACAATGCCGCTGAAAGGATTCACAAATTCCGGCATTAAAAATTCCTTACCTTTGTTTTTCAGATTTATAATTGAGACAAACGCAAATGCTAAATAGCATTAGGGTCATTCGGGTCCAAACGAACGAAATTAAATTTCTGTCCACCTAAGGAGGCATCAGCCATCAGACCTGTATCAGCTAAAATGAAAACTGCCATTCCTCCTTTGTAATCTGCTTTACCGCCGACACCCGACCGAGCGGCGATAGCGGTCATTTGCGCAGAAAAAGTATATTCTCCTTGTCTAAATTTATCCAAATCTATTTTATCTTTGAAAAATATAAATTCTCTGTAATATTCACCACCGAAAGAAATACCACCGCTGATTTGTGTCATATTGCAATAGCCAATCAGATTCCCTTGTTCAAAAACAGCGCCTTTCCCGTGACCTGCGCCCACAATAAATGCACCTTTAAAAATTTTCGGCAGCACAGCGTAGCCATAAGAATCGTCGAAGAATCTCTGCATTGTGGGGTCTCTGGCTTTAAGGACGGCGATAGCTTCATCGACTTCGGCCATGAGGACATTTTTCTGCTGAGTGGTTTCGGGTGCGACTCTGCATCCGAAAAGAACTAATGCAAATGCAAAATAGCACAACGATAGCTTAATAACCGATTTCATATTTCAATCTCCTTAATTTTAATTTTATATAACTTACATCAGATTTGATAGAAACAGGGGAGTTCCTCAAAACTGGTAAGTAAAATGCTTATTAACATTTTTTGCGATATAAGCTATAGGAGAAGCAATGAAAAAAGTGATTGAAAAAGAGATTCATAGCATAGATGAGGGTATAAAATGCTGCATCAAGTGCCGTTTGTGCGAAAGCAGGAAAAATGCGGTTCCGGGAGAAGGGCCGGTTCCTTGTGACTTATTTATATTGGGCGAAGCGCCGGGGAGTATGGAAGACCGGCTTGGAAAGCCATTTATAGGGATGTCAGGGAAATTTTTGGAGAAAATGCTTGCCGATATAGGTATGACAAGAGAGCAGATATATATAACATCATCAGTCAAGTGTAGACCGCCAAAGAATCGTCCTCCGAAGGATGATGAATTAAGAATATGCAAGGAAAACTGGCTGAATAAGCAAATATCGCTGATTAATCCAAAAATAATTATACTGCTCGGCAAAACTGCTTTGAAACAGATGATGGGTATAAGCGAAAGTTTAATGGATTGTCATGGACGTATGCCGGATCATGATGGCAGAAAATATTTAGTTACATTTCACCCGGCGGCCGCGATGCGTTTTCCTAAGATAAGACAAGAGATGGAAAAAGATTTTAGAAAATTAAAATCACTTATTTAGATGCTGCAAGTACCATTCGGCAGCTTTTGAAGAGGCAATGCGAAGTGTATCGGCTTCTTCGAATAAATGAGCGGCTCCGGGAACTATATAAATTTCTTTTTCGGCAGATATGTGTTCTGCCGCCAGCTTATTTATCTCAATCACTTCCTGGTCTTCTCCGCCAACTATCAAAAGAACCGGCGCTTTTACTTTTTGCAATTTATTGCCTGCCAAGTCAGGTCTACCGCCACGAGATACGAATGCTTTAATAAAATTGGGTAATTCAGCGGCCGCTACTAATGCTGCCGCAGCCCCTGTACTTGCCCCGAAATAACCAATCGGCATCGCTTTAGTTGAATCATTTGATAATACCCAGTTTGTCGCAGCAATTACTCTTTGCGCAAGAAGCTCAATATCAAATCTGTACTCACGTGTCAGTAAATCAATCGCCTCTTCATCCGTTGTTAAAAGATCAATCAGCAACGTGCTTAAATGGACATCTTTTAATAATGCGGCAGAGTAGCGATTGCGAGTGCTGAATCTACTGCTTCCGCTTCCATGTGCGAAAATAACCAGGCCTTTTGATTTTTCCGCCATATCCAAATTTCCGATTATCGTAATTTTATCATTCACCTTAATTTTAATTTCCTGTGTCATTGCTAATCCTCTATGTCGCTGTGCGGCGCGATTTAAATTCAAAGATTTTAGAAATTTTAATTAAAAGCTGTCTTTCGACCTGCGGCAGAGGATGCGGACTATCCACGGCAGGTGAGTAACCATCAAGTATGCCAATGTCATTGATTTTTTTAACTTTCCCAAGTATTTGATAGCCGCTATCAAATTCCTTAGACCAGACAACAATCGATATTTGCTTGTTTGAATTCAAATTTGCGATGGTTCCGGGACAAAACCATTCCTCTACTGCAATGCCATCTGTTTCTGTCTGAGTGAGTTTGGCAGCGGCTGCCATATGGGGTGTACCCTTATCATCGGCGGTTGCGACGAAAACGAATCCGATTTTTTCCGCAAGATTAATTATTTCCTTTAATTTATCTGCTTTCATAGATTCTCTTTCTCTTTTCACTTTCGTGCTGCAGAATTTGCATAAGCTCCTGGTCTTCTACCTGACCGAATTCAAGATAAAATCTTCCGAGCGCATCAAAAAATGGAGGCGTTCGCAGGCATATAGTTTCATTCGCATCTTTCGAGAGCGCAGCTACAGAAGCTTTTGGTCCCACAGGCAGAGCTAATATAATTTTATCAGGATTTTCGCGACGAAGCGACCAAAGAGCCGCCTGCATTGTTGCACCGGTGGCAACTCCATCATCAGTAACAATTAAAATTTTTTGTTTTAATTCAAGTTTAGGCAGGATTGCCCGATACATTTGAACTTTATGTTCAATCTGCTTCAGTTGAAAAGTTTTTTCTTGTTCTATATAATCTTCATCAGCTCCTACATACGGCGCAATCGATTTATTTATATACAGTTGTTTGTTTTCACTGATTGCGCCAATAGCCAGTTCTTTATTGCCCGGTGCGCCTAACTTATGCGTAAGCACAACATCCAAATCGGCATTTAAAGCTGCCGCTATCTCATTTGCGATTATGACTCCACCTCTCGGAATACCAAGTACCACGGTATTTTTGCCGCTGACATATTTAAGCTCGTTTGCCAACAACTGTCCTGCTTCAACACGGTCAGTAAATGATTCACTTTTTTCAGATATTATTTTTAAAGTTCCCATATTTTAAAAAACACATTGACCTGCTATGCAGCCGCCGGAATATTCGGGGTCAACTTTTATCGGTTCATTTTTTTCAATCTTATTAAAGCTTAATACCTGCTCTGCTTTGCTGGAATATCTGTAAATCGTAATGCCTTTACATTTAAGCTGATGAGCTTTAATGTAAATTTCTCTTACATCATCAATGGATGCATCAGCGGGCAGATTGATTGTCTTTGAAACGGCATTGTCCGTATATTTCTGAAATGCTGCCTGTATTTTTAAATGCTGCAATGGTGATACATCGAAAGCAGTAATAAAAATCTTTTTCAATTCTTCTGGAATTTCCTTCATAGATCTCAATGAACCTTTTCCTGCGATTCGGCTCAGGATTTCCTGATCGTAAATACCTAATTTTTTTGCATACTGTTCGAAAAGAGGGTTAACTTCGAAAAGCTTACTTCCGCCAAGAACGTTCCTAATAAAACTAACTGCGAACAACGGCTCAATGCCGCTGGAACATCCTGCGATGATGCTAATCGTTCCTGTTGGTGCTATTGTATTAACAGTTGCGTTTCGCAGCTTTAAGCATTTGCTGACATAAATTGATTTATTAAAATTAGGGAAAACGCCTCTTTGTTTTGCCAATTCTACTGAAGCGTTAATTGAATGATTATGTATAAAACGCATTAATCTCTGTGCCAAATCAAGAGCTTTCTGCGAGTTATATGGGATCTTCAGCTTTATGAGCATATCCGCGAATCCCATCACTCCCAAACCGATTTTGCGATTCGCATTTGTTATTTTTTCAATTTGTTCAAGAGGATATTTGTTTACTTCGATAACATTGTCCAAAAATCGTATGCCCCAATTGACAATATCCTTTAACTTTTCCCAGTTTATTTTTCCGCCATCAACTATTTTGGCAAGATTTATTGAAGCAAGATTGCAGCTTTCAAAGGCAAGCAGGGGCAGTTCGCCGCAGGGATTTGTAGCTTCGATACTGCCAATCGCAGGAGTTGGATTTTTTCTGTTAATCTCATCAATAAAAACAAGACCTGGGTCGCCAGTCCGCCATGCGGCATTGACGATAATGTCGAAAAGAGTTTTAGCCCTGATTTTGCCAGACTTTTTTTTGTTTAAAGGGTTAATCAAATCAAAAGGTTTGTCTTCTTTGACAGCAGCCATAAATTTGTCAGTGGCTGCGACAGAGAGGTTAAAATTTTCGAACATACCTTTCTGTGTTTTTGCCTCGACGAATTCAATAATATCGGGATGGTCACAGCGCAGAATTCCCATATTTGCGCCTCGCCGTCGTCCACCCTGAATGATTACACCAGTAGCTTTATCAAAAACACTCATAAATGAAACAGGCCCAGATGCTGCGCCTTTAGTTGAAGAAACAAGAGAATCTTTCGGCCTTAAACGTGAAAAGCTGAATCCAGTTCCGCCGCCGGTCTGATGAATTTTTGCCATTTGCTTTAGAGATTCGAATATTCCATCAATGGAATCGTTCACAGGCAGTACGAAACAAGCTGAGAGCTGACCAAAAGATGTTCCGGCGTTCATCAGAGTAGGTGAATTGGGCATAAAATCCTGATTTTTCAACATTTGGTAAAATTTTTCTTCAGCTTCTTCGCTGCTTACGGCTGACTTGTAATTCGTTTCGGCTTTTGCGATGTGTGAAGCGACTCTTCTGAAGAGTTCGCCGGGCGTTTCTATGATTTTCTGCCTGTCGTCTTTCAAAAGATAACGCCTTTTTAAAACTTCCATCGTATTGACAGCAAGTTTTAAATCGTCCTTTAATTCAAGTGCGGATTTTGTGAAACGTATGTCGCTTCGTTTTTGTCTGTATAGAATATAGTTCCGTGCGATGCGGCTATATCCTTCGCTCATCAGCACGGATTCAATAATATCCTGGATGTCTTCAATGCCTGGGATTTGTCTCTTAAAATTTCGCGATAATCTATTCAGTACAAGTTCAGTAATTTTAGCAGCTATAGCTTTTGACTCTTTGTCACTGCCGACAGTATCGAAGGCGGCCCCGGCGATGGCGGCTTTGATTTTTGATGAATCGAAATTGATTATCGAGCCGTTTCGTTTTCTGATTTTTTCCGGCTCTGCCATTTTTTTAAAGCTCTTTAAGAAATTTTATAATTTCCCTGCAAAAAGCCGGTAAATCTTCCGGTTGGCGCGAAGTAATCAGATTTCCATCAACTAATACTTCTTTGTCTGAATAATCTGCGCCGGCATTTATGATATCATCTTTGATGGAGAAGAAACAAGTTGCTTTTTTGCCTTTCAGAATCCCTGCCGATGCCGGAACCCATGCACCGTGACATATAGATGCAATGAGTTTGCCGGCATTGAACATATCTCTCACAAAATCGTTAATTTTCTTTTCTCTTCTCATCATATCAGGCGCATATCCGCCCGGCACGATGACGGCATCGAAATCCGATATTTTTACATCACTTATTTTTATTTCTTCATCGGCTGGATAGTTCTCTTTGCTATTATATTCTTTTTTTCTGCCTGGGCCGACGAAAACGGCTTTAAAGCCTTCTTCTTTCATTCGCAGATATGGATACCATACCTCAAGGACCTGATAATGGTCTTCCACAAGGACAGCCACTTTTTTCATTTGTATTTCCTTTTATAAGTTTTCTTCATGGTACTGATTTGCTTTTAATGTTATTTTTCTCGTCTGATTCTTTGATCAAGCCCGTTGGATCAACTACTATCAAAATCTTTTTTACATTGGCAAGATTCACGTTTTCAGGTCGGGCAAGCGGCGCAAAATCGGCAGTCAGATTGACATATTCTTTTTTACCAAGACCTTTGACTTCCTTTACAATCAGCGGCGAATGAGTCGGTGAAACAGGTTCTTCCTCTGCTGCAAAATGGACAAGGAATGGACCTGTGCCTTCGCCGCCGGTGTTTTCGATTCGCGCGTTGACTTTCTTGTTATGTTCATCCCAGTCAATGTCGAATTTTTCTATTTTTAAGTCAGGGGAGCATCCGGCTATGTATAAAGCAGGGAAAACAATAAAGAATAATTTAAAATAAATATTCATTTCATTACTCCTTTGGATTGAATTACAATTTTATCGGTTTACACAGGTTTTTTTCATTATCGGCCACCCGGCCGCAGCTTTCACACATGAATTTTGGATTCATGACAAGATTTTTATATTCCGGGGTGTTGGTGTTATGAAGTCCAAGATTGGTGAGAAAACATAAATGTTTTTCATGCATGGGGTGGGGCATTTCGATTTCAGCCATGTTTTTTTCCTTTCACTAAATTTTGTTTTTGCATTATTTCAATAACCTCTTCATCAGAGACGTCGTACCAATTTTGATAATAATCAGCTACCGCTCGAAAGTCAGAAGGTTTTTCTAAAATAACGACTTCATCAGCGATTCTTGCCATTTCCATTGCAGTTTCCATACCTGCTACAGGGGCGGCGATAACTATTTTTTTAGCTTTCTGGTTTCTGCAAAGCATAACGGCTGCCTGCATAGTCGAACCCATCGCAATACCATCATCTATCAACAGGACGGTTTTTCCAGTTATGTGCGGGAGGGGGGTATCGTGCCTGAGAACGTTTACTCTTCTTTTAACTTCTTCTTTTTGATGGTCGATTACTCTTTGTATTTTTTCGAAAGGCATCCAATCATAAACTTTATTTACGAAATATGCACTTTCGTCTTCTGCAATTGCGCCAAAACCCGCTTCAGGATTTTCGGGAAAAGGCAATTTTCTGACAATAACAATTGATAAAGGTAAGCTTAATTGCTGTGCGACATAAAAGCCGACTTCGACTCCGCCTCGCGGAATAGCCAGAACGACACCGTCGCAATGCCTGTAATACTCAAGCGCCTTGCCGAGTTTTTGTCCTGCGTCTTTTCTGTCTTCAAACATTATAAACTCAATACAATTTTTCCAAACTGGTCTGATTTTTCCATTTTGTCCATAGCTTTGACGATATTTTTAATAGGTTCAATCGAATCGATGACAGGCTTTAATTTTGCTGCTGAAATGGCTTTAAGCATTTCTTTCATCTCGCTATGAGAACCGAGAGTCGAACCTAAAATATTTAATTGATTCCAATAAAGATATTGGAGATTTGTCTGTGCCTGTGCTCCGGTTGTTACCCCACAGAGAACGATTCTTGCACCTTTTGAGGCAACATTGAAGTTAATAGGCCAGGTTGCGGCGCCGACGGAATCGGCGATTATATCGACTCCTTTACCGTTTGTTATTTCAAGTATATTTTTTGAGATATCGGAATCTGTTTTATAATTGATTCCGTAATCGGCTCCGATTTTTTTTGCCTTTTCAATTTTATTGTCTGAAGAAGATGTAATAATTACAACGGCACCTGCCAATTTTGCAAGCTGCAGGCAGGAAGTAGCGACTCCGCCGCCGATACCATGAATAAGTACGGTTTCGCCGGGTTTGAGCCATGCACGGCTGAATAACATTCGCCATGCTGTAAGAAAAGTAAGGGTAAGTGCGGCGGCTTCATCTAAATTCAAATGTTCCGGTTTAGGATTTACGTTTTCAAAAGGAACAGCAATTTTTTCGGCAAATGTGCCGTTGATTGACATTCCAATAATACCGAATGAACGGCATTGGCTTTGCTGTCCATGTTGACACTGCTCGCATATACCGCAACTAAGGCCCGGATTGATGATAACTTTGTCGTCAATTTTTAAGCCGACAACTTTTGCGCCTTTTTCAATAATTGTACCTGCGCCATCTGAACCAGGGATGTGCGGCAATGCTATTTTTCGTCCGTCCGCACCTTGTCTGACCCAGATATCAAGATGGTTCAACGCGGCTGAATGAATTTTAATAATTACTTCGTTATCCTTCGGAACGGGTTCAGGAACTTCTTCGATAACGAGATTTTCCAGGCCGCCATGCTTTTTTAATAAAACAGCTTTCATTTCTTTGTCTCCGTACAAAAGTAAATGATACTGTCAGGATTTTAGCTGTTAAATAGGGGAATTCCTTAATCTCTAACTTAGTTTTTTGAGTTCGGATTCAAGTTCTTCAGGAGCAGTTACTGGTTTGCCGCAGGTTTGATTACTACAGATATACGCTGCAGTTTTGTCTTTTATGGGAGTTTGTTTACCGATGTATGGGATTATTTTTTCGATTTCGCCTTGGGCTTGGGCTCCAGGATGAAACATTGTTACTGAATTCGGCAGAAAAATATTGCGAATAATCTTCAACATTTTATTTGCGGTCTCATCTTTGGGAGATTTTGAAGCGATGACAATTTTCTGAGAAGGCCCGGAATAGAAATCAAAGGCGCTAATCATATAAGTCATTAAAAGGGGTACTTGAGTCATTTGAGCCGATGAAACGCTGAATAATTTTTCAATATGATTTGTGTATGTCCGCCCGCCCGTAATTGCGTCGAGTTTGAGCATGACAATAGCGGCGGCTGAATTTCCGCTGGGAATGGGGCTGTCATAAGATGGGGTGCTGCGGATGAAAAGCTGCTCTGAATCTTTTGCAGTAAGATAAAAGCCGCCTTGCGGATTTTCGAAAAGCTCTGTCATTTGGCTTGTTATTTTTTTGGCTTCGATGAGCCAAGCTGCATTGAAATCAGCCTCGTATAAATCTAACAATCCCATCGCCAAAAAAGCGTAATCATCGAGAACCGCAGGATTGGAAGCTTTGTCCTTGCGATGGTATCGCATTAACCTGTTGTTTTCAAAAAGAGAATTTAAAATAAAATTGGCGGATTTTTCGGCAGCTTTGATATATTTCGGCTCGTTCAGTACAGCACCGCCGAAAGCAAGGGCGGAAATCATTAAGCCATTCCAGCCTGTAATTATTTTATCATCTTTGTCGAGGTTCATCCTTTTTGAACGATGTTCAAGAAGCTGATTTCGCGAATGGGTCAGGATATTTTTAATTTTATCAGGCGGCTCATTGAATTTTTCAGCAAGCTGCTCAACAGTACGATTAATGTGGAGGATGTTTTTTCTTTCTTCGAAGTTTCCCTTGTTCGTTACGCCATAATATTTATTGAAAACTTCTGCATTTTGTTTTCCCAAAATATTTTCAATTTCTTCCATTTGCCAGATGTAGAATTCTCCTTCTTTTCCTTCAATATCGGCATCCTGGGCACTGTAAAAGCCGCCGTTCGAATCAGTCATTTCCCGCAGAACGTATTCAAATATATCTTTTGCGACTTGGGCATAAAAATCTTTACCTGTTGCCTGATACGCCTGAATATAAATTTTGCTGATTAACGCCTGATCATAAAGCATTTTTTCAAAGTGGGGAACGAGCCATTGCGCATCGGTAGAATATCTATGAAATCCACCTCCAAGCTGATCATAAATTCCGCCATGGGCCATTTTCTGAAGTGTTAATTCGACCATTTCGAGCGATTTTTTATCTTCAGTCCTGTGCCAATAATTGAGGAGCAGCAAAAGACAGCCGGGCTGAGGAAATTTGGGGGCTTGGCCGAATCCGCCGTTGACTCCATCAAAAGATTTTTTTAGCTGTGAATTTGCCTGTATTAAAATCTCGTCAGAGATCGCAATGGTTTTAATTTCGCTTGTAATGCTCGCAAGAGCGGTGCTGATTTTCTCTGCTGAATCGACTAACTTATTTTTATTTTTTTTCCATGCTTCCGCAACAGTCAGAAGGATTCGTTCAAAACTCGGCCGTCCGGGCATATCCTGCGGCGGGAAATATGTTCCGCCGTAGAAAGGTATTGCATTGGGGGTCATAAAGACAGACAACGGCCAGCCTCCGGTACCTGTCATAGCCTGAACAGCATTCATATAAACGTCATCTATGTCCTGTCGTTCTTCCCTATCAACCTTTATACTTATGAAATTCTCGTTAAGTATCCTTGCGATGTTCTCATTTTCAAAACTTTCTCTTTCCATAACGTGACACCAATGACAAGCAGAATAACCTATTGAGAGAAAAACAGGTTTGTCTTCTTTTCTGGCTTTTTCGAAGGCTTCATCGGTCCAGGCAAACCAATCGACCGGATTGTGGGCGTGCTGAAGCAGGTATGGACTGTTTTCGTCGATAAGCCGATTCGTTTTTTCGACAGATTGGCTAACCATAGTAATCTCCGTAAAAAGAAAATTAAAAAATTATTTTAACCAGTTCTTTCGGTTCGATTCTATAGGGTGAGCCTTTACCTTCAAAGAAATTATGTTCCTCAATTAAATGGATATTTAGATCTGTCCATTGGAAATCCTGATTTGTTTCAGGGATTCTGACGTAAGTAATTCTTATTGCACAGCCGGCAGGATGGGGCCAAGGGCATATAATATGGCCTTTCGCCTCATCTACTCTTGCTTGGAGTCGGTCATCAATTTGAGTCCAATTTCCGAGAGAGGACTCGGCTTTAGCGGTAATTTCCTTCATTCGACTGACGATTTTTGTAATAGATACACCTAACTCGCTAAGGTCAGACATGTCGCTATTGATTATTTCACTTAAGCTGCGAGAATCAGTGCCCATAAAACCGAATGCGGAAATGTTTGTTGAACGTAACTGTTTTTCCAGCTTTTGTATTTCGGGTGATTCTTTCATATCTGAATCTTTCTATTCGAATTTATCATAAAAGATTTTATTTTCGCTCATTCCTTTTTCCTTGAGTACTTTTATAACGGCATCAATCATGCCCGGGCTTCCACAAAGATAGGCTTCGCCATCTGAAGCATCCTGTAAATCTTCCTTTATGGCGTTGGTTACGAGACCTTTTACGCCAGTCCAGTTTTCGCCAGGTTCGAGTGCACCGACCGAAGGCACGAATCTGAAATTCGCAAGCTCCTTTTCAAACTGGTGCATCAGATCAACGCAGCACAAATCTTTCAATTTATTTGCGCCAAAATAGTATGTTGTCTTTCGTTTATTGCCGGTGTTTTTCATATGGTGAAGCATACATTTAATTGGAGCCATGCCTGAACCACCGGCAATGAAAACAATCGGTGCATCAGTATCGGTTAAACGGAATTGACCATAAGGGCCGTTGAGTCTTACGGGGTCACCAACTTTTAAATATCTAAAACAATAAGTCGTGCAGATGCCATTGGGCACAAGACGAATGATAAGTTCAATGTGATTTTTATCGGCAGGGTCGGAGGATATCGAATATGCCCTATAGATTTCTTCGGTGTTGGTTTCGTAAACAGGTGTCAGGAACTGCATAAACTGGCCGGGTATAAAGCTGATTGTACCCGGGTCAACCAGCTCGAACCTGAATTGCTTCATATCATACGTAAGGTCTGTTATTTCGGCGCATTTGCAATTATATTCTCTGATTGCGAACAGCTCAGGAGGAATAAATATTTTTAAATCATTGCGCACCTTGACCTGGCAGGACAATCGCGTGTTCGAATCGAGTTCAGATTTATCCAGGAAAGGTTCTTCAGTCGGCAGAACGGCGCCTGCGCCTTCGAGAACTCTCAATTTACACAGCCCGCACGTACCTCGTCCTCCACATGCGCTTGGGATGAAAATTTTTTCACCTCCCAAGGCAGAGAGCAGATTTTTTCCGCCGGTTACTGTCAGCTCTTTTTCTTCGTTGATGTTAATCTTACATTGGCCGTAATCGTTGAATTTCTTTTCAGAAAGAACCAGAACGAAAGCCAGGGCAGCCCCGATGGAACTCACTATAAAAACAGATATAATCAAAGTAATAATCATAAGCTATTGTTGTAAAACACCTGTAAAGCCAATAAATGCAAGTGCCATGAGACCTGCGATAACCAGCGTTATTCCCGGTCCCTGAAGGCCGCGAGGAATTCGGTCATTAGCGAGTCTTTCGCGGATTCCCGCCATTGCCATAATTGCCAGAAACCATCCTATACCGCTGCCAAAACCAAAACCTACTGATACAATGAAGCTATAATCGCGTATCACCATAAAAAGAACAGCACCGAGAATTGCGCAGTTTACTGTAATTAGAGGCAGAAAAATGCCAAGGTTGTGATAGAGCACGGGAGAGTACCGATCAATAACCATTTCAATAAACTGAACAAAGGCGGCGATTATAATTATGAAAAGAATAAAGCGGAAAAATTCCAAATGAAGGGGTACAAGCACATAATGATAAACAAACCAGTTAATCGCGCAGGTTGTGGTCATTACGAAAATCACAGCAATCCCTAATCCTCCTGCGGTTTTAAGCTGTTTTGAAACTCCAACAAAGGAACACAATCCGAGGAAATATATCAGCAGTATATTCTGTGTGAAAATCGCAGAGAAGAATACGATAAATGCCTGCCAGATTTGAACATTGAAGGATTGTTCGTTCATTTTGTTTCTTTCTCCTTAGAATGCTGAATGGTTCTGAAAACCCATACAACTATAGCGAGCATAAAGAATGCACCCGGAGGCATAACCATCATAATCCATTTATCAAAGTAAACGGAACTGAAATATGGAAGAGGAAGACCAAGGAAAGTGCCCATGCCGAGGATTTCTCTGAAGGTTGCTACAATGAGCAAAATATATGAATAGCCAAGGCCGTTGAAAAAGCCATCCCAGAACGCCCCGACCGGAGGATTCGATAATGCACAAGCTTCGGTTCTGCCTAAGACAATGCAGTTTGTTATAATAAGTCCGACGTAAGGACCGAGATTAGCACTCATCTGTGGCCAATAAGCCTTTAGAATTATATCGACGATAATTACGTAAAAAGCGATTATGAGCGTCTCAACCATTATTCTGATATTTCTGGGAGTTACATTGCGAAGATATGACACTGTCGCGGAACTGAGGGCTAAAGTAAAGACCAGCGCAGCACACATAACAACAGTATTGATAACAAGATTCGTAATCGCAAGCGTACTGCAAAGTCCCAATACCTGTCTGAAGATTGGATTGTTGTTCCAAATGCCTTCGATAGCGTATTTTTTTGCTGTATTAGCCGTTGCCATCTATTGCATCTCCTGCTGCCATTTTTTTAAACCGTCATTAATGATTTTTTCCAGGCGTACACTGGTTTGTGTTGCACCGGTAATCGCATGAACGCTGCTTTGGTTCAATGGTGCACCGGGGCGGGCGAAATCAATCAGTGTTGGAGGTTCTGAAATTATTTTGCCTTCGAACTGGTTTTTGAACTCCGGCTTTGCGATTTCAGCGCCAAGGCCGGGAGTTTCATTCTGCTGATAAACTGCCAAACCTAAAATAGTTTTTTTGTCATCAGCTATTCCTATAACAATTTTAATTTCAGCCCAAAATCCCTGTCCTTCAAGCGGGAGGGCATAAGCTGTTATATTGCCGTTTTGGGTTACTGTGTAAGCACCTGCTGATTGCTGGTCAGGCGGCTGTACTTTTTCAAGGAAAAGGCTATGCATCTGTATTCCGGACAATTTCTGATTAGGGTCATAAACATTCGGCAAAACGGACAGGATAGCAGTTTCAAAAATTAAAGTTTGATTAGCTTCGACTCTTTTGCTTGTCGCTTGTGTAAGGCCAATTACAATTGCGCTGAAAAAGGCGGTAATGAGGAACATATAAATAACAGGATACCATTTTTTCTCTGTCATTTTGCTTTTCCAGTTTTGTTCTTGGCTTTAATCTCTTTGACGATTTTGTCCATAAGCGGCGCAAACATATTTGCGAATAGTATCGAAAACATCAGGCCGCCATTGAATATTGAAAAATTTCTTATTACAACTGTACAGATAGCTATAATGATGCCGAAGGCAATTTTTGCTTCCTGAGTTCTCGGAGCGCTTATTGGGTCAGTGGCCATAAAAAATGCGCCGAAAAGAAATCCGCCGCCAAGTAAAGCGGCCAGAGCATCGTTGACCGGCTCGACGCCTGACATATAAAGTACCTGATTCAAAACAGCATAGGATATTACTACAGATAGGATAATCGTTCTGTTTGCGGTTTTGGTAATGTAGAGATAAAATCCGCCGATTAAAATAAGCAGGGCACTTGTAACTCCGACAGTTCCGCTGATTCGCCCGAAAAAAAGCTGTTTATAAAAACCTATTCTATTAACTGTTTTTGCATCTTCTCTGGGTTGAGAACCAATAAATAGATTGCCATTTTTTAAATCAGCCATGGGGGTAGCTGAAGTTACAGCGTTGGTTTTGTTTACGGTTGTCCATCTGTCCAAAGCACCCCATTTTTCCTGTGCGACAGGTGCCCAAAGAGCAGTCATTGACAAAGGGAAACAGATATAAACAAAACATCTGCCTGCCATTGCGGGGTTGAAAAAGTTTTTGCCGAAACCTCCGAAGATTTCTTTTGTGAACATAACAGCAAAAACAACGCCAATAATAAGGACATACCAGGGAACTGTAGGGGGCATAATCAGGGCGTAAATGGTTGTCGTAACGAAGACGGATTCGGTAACGGGTTCTTTGCGACTGTTTGTGAAGATATATTCTGTAATAAAGCCGACCAAAGCGGAAACAAAAATCATAACAAGGCTTCGCCAGCCAAAAAAGTAAATGCTTCCTACAACACAGGGGAGAAGAGCGATTAACACTCTTGTCATTATTGCCTGCTTGAGCAAAATTTTAAGTTTTTTCTTTTCCTGCAAGGCCATCACAATCCTTTATTATTATGGCTTTTCTCTTTTATCATAAAGTTTGAATTTTTCAATTTAAAGTTAAATAAAAACTGCCCCAAATAATAATTACTTGGGGCAGCCAGGAGGAGGAAGAAGAAGAAACCTTTATTATATAAAAGATTTATCAAACCTATTATCGCTACCTGTTAAAAGACGTAACCAAATTTTGCGGAGTCGGTTTTTTATTAACTTTCTCAGCTTGCCCGAATAAAGGAGCAATTTCCTTTCGGTAAACAGGTATGTTTTTCGGAGCTGTAATGCCGATTCTTACCTGATTACCATTTATTCTTGCGATTTTCACCTCTATTCCCGAACCGATAATTATGCTCTCATTGAGCTTCCTTGTCAGTACAAGCATCGCAGCCATCCTTTCTTTTAAAATTAAATTATTTAAAATCTTGCCGGTACACAGACCTTTTCAAGTACTTCATGAACTAAATGATCCTGTTCGTCCTGAGTTTTTCTTGCGATATCTCCTATTGACAGAATACCAGTAACGGCTCCGTCATCTCCAAGAACAAGCAGTCTGTGAACCTGCTTTTCTTCCATCAATTGCGCAGCTTCTTCAAGTTCCATATCTTCCGAGCAACTCCATATATCCGTACTCATAGCTTTTTTAACCTGAGTTTTTTGCGGGTCGAGATTCTCAGCGATTATCCTTACTACAATATCTCTGTCCGTGATTATGCCCACAACTTCATCTTCCTTCATAACAGGCAGCACACCCACATCGAACGCTTTCATTTTTTCGGCGGCATTCGTTATAGTCGCTTCAGAACTGACGGTTTCCAAAGGACTGCTCATAATTTCGCTTACTTTCATAACTCACCTCTCATTCAAGAAGAAACGATTTAGAACTTTCACCTCTCATGTGAGATATTTCATATAAAGATCTTTTTGCCAGGCAAGCTGAGTGCCCGCCCCTTCAACAGCCGCAATAAGCAGCGTTTCAGTTATTTCTTCTTTTGTAGCGCCTGCGTCCATCGCTCCTTTCAAATGCGATTCGGTGCAGTGAGGGCAACGGAATGCGCAGGCAAGAGCGACCATCAGCAGCTCTTTTGTCTTTTTATCTAATACTCCTTTGTTCAGACAGGCATCATAAAAATCGTGGAAGCATTTTCCGATCTCCGGCGAATTCGCTTCATACCATGTTGCCTTTGTTTTCGTCATTGTCATAAAAGCTTCTTTCAACTTTACCTGTCAAACGTTTTTAGCGGGGTTTAGATTATCTGTGCGCAGACATATATAAAATAGGGAATCTCCCTAAAAAAATACTCTCATTTACTTAAATGTGATTTTACAGGAAATGGTATGTTAAACTGCGAATTTCAGCTAAAATAAGTAAACTTGTTTTGTGGTTGAAATGTTCGTCGCATGAACGATTTAAGGTTCCGGTGCAGTCATGCCTTCCTGAATAGCATACTTGGTAAGTTTGGCGATGCTGTCTATACCAAGCTTTTCCATCATTCTCAATCGATGGCCTTCGACAGTTTTTGGACTAATATGCAGCATTCGCGCTATTTGTTTAGTTGTTTGACCCTCAGCCAAAAGCTGGAGAACTTCTCTTTCTCTTTCACTTAAAATTGAAAACGCGCTTTGGTCTTTATCGGGCAAACTGACGTATTCTCGGATTATTAAATCACCGACAGATGAGCCTATAAAAGTTTTTCCTCTTAAAATAGTTCTAACCGCTTTTACCAGTTCTTCAAACGGACAATTTTTCAAAAGATATCCGCTTGCTCCTGCTCTGAACATTTCGCGTATATATTTATCGTTAGAATGCATTGACAGACCTAAAACTTTTACCTGTGGACATTCTTTCATGATCCTGTGTGTTGCTTCGATACCGTTAAGATCGGGCATTTCGATATCCATCACAACCAAATCAGGCTGCAATTGTCTGACAAGGTCTAAAGTACTTCGGCCGTCTTTTGCCTGACCGACGATCTCGATATCATCTTCTTCTTTGAAAGATTTTGCCAGGCTCTGGCGTAAAATAGTATGGTCATCGGCCAATACAATTTTTATACTCATATCGATTTGTCCTGTATTGCATTAATACCAAAAGGCACAATCAAATCTACTCTTGTTCCTTTATTTTTAACAGATTTAATTTCAAAACTTCCACCTGTATGTTCGATGCGCTCACGGATATTAAACAAACCAAAACCTTTTGTTTTGTCGGATTTGTCAATTTCCGAAATATCGAATCCAACACCGTCATCTTCAACAGTAACCTGAATATTGTCGCCGACTCTAACAAGTGATACTTTGATGTTTTTGGCTTCAGCATGTTTTGCAATGTTCATCAGAAGTTCACGGATTGAACGGTATAACACAACTTTAAGAGGGATTGTCAATGGTTTATGGTGGTTATCATTTTCAAACTGTCCATTAATTTTTCTTTCATTTGAAAATTTTTCAACCAAATCTTCCACAGCGATTTCAAAACCGATATCATAAAGAATGCTGGGACTAAGATCAAAGCTCAAAGTTCGAGTCTGACTTATCGCTTTATCAAGCTGTTCGGCTATTTCCATTAAAGCATCGCTTTGTTTTTTCGGCAAAGTCTTGCGCATAAACTTCAGCTCTCTTGTAGCGAAAGCCAGAATTTGCCCGACAGAATCGTGTAAATCGCTTGCGATTTTTCGGCGTTCCTGTTCTTCAATCAATTCCATTTTAGCAGCGAGAGTTCTTAATTTTTGCCGGCTCAGAAGAAGCTGGGTTTCAGCTTTTTTCTGTTCGGTGACATCCTGGATGGTACCGACCATTTTTAAAGCTTTGCCTTTTGGGTCGCATTCAACTTCAGCTCTTTTATGAACAAAACGCTGAACCCCATCAGGTCTGATTATGCGATGCTCAATATCGTAGGTTTTGCATTTGGCGATAGATTCCTCAACGGTCTGCTTGACAAGCTGACGGTCTTCAGGATGTACAAATCTCAATAAAGCTTCGAATCTGCGTGCGTACCTGCCTTCAAATTTATCGTGCTCGATCCCGAAAATTCTGTAAGACTCATCAGAAAGCCACAAGCTGTTATTAATTATGTCCCAATCCCAATTACCAAGATGAGCGATTCGCTGTGCTTCGTCAAGTCTGAATTTGATGCGTTTTAAATCGGTTTCCTGCTTTTTGCGCAAGCTGATGTCCTGGAAAATTATTAAAAGCCCTTTTTCAGCTTCATAATCTACCGGCGCAATAGTAACTTCACTTTCTATCAAAGAACGGTCAGTGCGAATAATAGTAACTTCAACCATTCCGATATCATTTTGATTTTTTTGATATCTTTCAATTTTTTCTTTAATAACGGCCAATGAGTCCGGATGAACGAATCGCCAGATGGATTTTCCTATAATCTCCCTCGTACTCGCCGCTTTTAAAATTCTAACAGCCGTTTGGTTTGCGAAAACAATTTTATCAGCCACCACGACACATATCGCCTCTGGTGAAACTTCCACCAGAGTTCTGTATTTTTTTTCGTTTTCCTCCAGAGCTTTCTGTACTTTTATATTCTCAGTTACATTTTTCAGAGATAACGCAAGGAGTTCGACATTACCCGATTCATCGAGAACAGGAACCAGATTCCAGTCCCAGTATGTTACTCCTAATTCGGGATGATCAGGGAATATAAAAGGCATGGCTGCTGCCTGATGAGGTTTTTTAGATTGAACGACTTGACTGTATATCCGCTTATTTTCTTCGCATGTGCAGAACTCAAAATAATTACGTCCAGTAAAATCGGATATATTCCGACCCCATGCGTCGGCGTAAGCCTTGTTTAACCGGATAATGTTGAATTTGCTATCGAGTATTACAAGAGGGTTGATAGAGCCGGAAAAGAACGCATCGAGGTCTCTTGTTTGTTTTTGCAGGGTCAGTTCAGCCTTTTTACGCTGTTCGATTTCGCCGCGGAGAAGGTTAACCACTTCAAGCAGATCAGATGTTTTTTCCTTTACCCGCTTTTCAAGGTCCTGTCGATTTTTGTGAAGTTCATCCTCCATCTTCTTTCGTTGCGTGATATCTATCATTGCAATACGGCAATTAACGGTTTTGCCGCTGTCGTTTGTTATCGGGTCGAGAATAAGCTCAGCAAAAAAATGTTCGGTATCTTTTTCCCGAATCATTTTAAGTTCGCAGCGTCTGGAGGCTCCTGTTTCAAAAACTTCCCTGCGATTCAAATAAAAAATATCCTGACTTTCTTTGCAAATACAAAGTGAGAATGGTTTGTTGAGCAGCTTATTTCTTTCCATTCCGAGCATGGCCGAGGCGTTTAAATTTACTTCGGCAATGGCTCCTTTTCCATCAATAACAAAATAGCCAACAGGTGCGAAATCATGCAAATCGGCGTTTTTATATCGAGACTCTTCCAATTCTATTTGTGCCTTGCGAAGCTCCTCATTCTGCATCTCAAGTTCGATTTGATGAACCAAGAGCCCCGGTGTTATTTTAGTCGATTTTTCAGTCGAATTGTTATGCAGATAAGAATATTTTTTTCTAAATTTATTCTCAGCTTTTTTATGAAGCTCGGTTTTCCTGTCGTTTTCTGTTTTATCGCTGCTCATGTTTTAGAAGAGTTAATAACAAAAACTCTAAATTAACATTTTACATTATACTCTGCTAACCTTTAGTAATATCTCGTGAGAAGTATTTAAACGCAAATTGCTGTGAAAAAACCTGTCCGGATTGCCTCTAACGCTGTAGATATAATGGATTTATTCTTGATGGCAGAAATTTCTATTCCTTTCTTAATTTCTTTTTTATGTCCTGCCATATTCTCACAATTCGTTTGAAAAACATACATTTTTTTACTATAGCAATATGAATATATAGTTATCCACTCGTGGAAAATAACGTGCATCCCTGCGTGATTTTGATGTTCGATTTTATCATTTTGAAAATCTAAATCAATAACATTATGAAAAAAGGTGTATAAAATCCAATATTTTCTGGATAGGTTCTTTACAGGTGTTAAAATGGCAAAAATAGTTAAATTGCTATGGGGAATTTGGAGCCTTGAATTAAGGATTATTCTTATTTTTAACAGGGCAATGATAGTTTTTAATGAAAGAAGGAAAAAATTACAAATTAAGCCTAAATAGACTTTTGTTTGAAGAAGCAATTTTATGATTTTTAAGAACATATTTGTTTACCCAAAATTCCCCGACAATCTGAGACCTTTATTTGAACTTGTTCGCAATTTATGGTGCGTATGGGATTATGATGCGATAAATTTGTTTTACAGAATTGACGGCCTGCTTTTCAGGCAGGTCGAACATAATCCTTTACAATTTCTTAATTCGTTAAGCAGGCAAAAACTTGATGAGCTTTCAAAAGATACAGGTTTTTTGCATGAGCTTGATAAGGTTTGGAAAAAATTTCAGACTTATCTTGGGCATACAACATCATTCAAAGATGAATGTCGATGTTTATATAATCCCGGGCAGGAAGATTTAATCGCATATTTTTCGATGGAATTCGGACTGCATGAATCTGTGCCGATATACGCGGGAGGGCTTGGAGTACTTGCGGGCGATTATCTTAAGGGAGTTTCTGATCTTGACCTTCCGGTTGTGGGCATTGGCTTGTTATACAAATATGGATACTTCAAACAGTTCATCGATTCAAAAGGTCATCAGCAGGAATTTCAGATTCCATTTGAAAATTATCTTATACCTGCAAGGGAAATACATACCCCCGCGGGTATGGCGCTCACAATGAAAATGCTCAACGAGGATATTAAAATTAAATTGTGGGAGATAGATGTAGGGAAAACGAAATTGATTTTGCTGGATACCAATATAGAAGGAAATACGCCTAATGTACGCAGTATAGTCGATGAGTTGTATATATCCGACAGAGAAAAAAGAATTCAGCAGGAAATTCTGATTGGAATGGGTGGCATAAAAGCTCTCGAATTTCTCAATATAAAACCAGCGGTGTATCACCTTAACGAAGGTCATTCGGCTTTCGCAATTATTGCGAGATTATGCAATTTGATGCATGATAGAAAAATATCACTGTCACAGGCCAGGGCAATTATAAGGGCTTCAACAGTTTTCACTACTCACACACCGGTGATTGCTGGTAATGAGCATTTTAAAAACGAACTGGTAAAGAAGTATATACAGCCAAGACTCAAAGATGCATACCTGTCGTATGAAGAAGTGGCGAAATTCGGTTATATTGACAACGATGGGGATGTGTTTTGGATGCCGGCGTTTGCTATAAATTTTTCACGTTATGTAAATTCAGTCTCGATGCAGCATGGTGTTGTAGCGCGTAAAATGTGGGCAAACCTGTTTCCGCAAAGAGCTGATATAGAAATTCCCATCTTCGCTGTAACTAACGGCGTTCACGTATCGTGGATAAGTCCTCCGATTACGGAATTATTTAACAGGTATCTCGGACCTGATTATATACATTGCGGCAGAGAGCGAGAAATATGGAACAGAATATATAATATCCCCGATGAAGAACTATGGGAAGAACATCGCAAAAACAAAAAAGGCTTAATTAATTATATCAGGAGAAAATTCAGCGGGCAGACATCCGATTCAGGATACCTGTTGTCAAACCCATCTGGTCCCAAGCTTTCACTTAATACAGATTATCTGACAATCGTATATGCAAGACGATTTGCTGCTTATAAAAGGCCAACTCTGCTGCTGAGAGATAAGGAAAGGTTTCTTAAGATTTTGACAAATCCATTACGACCGATACAAATGATTTTCGCAGGCAAAGCACATCCGGCAGATCATCAAAGTAAAGCGATGATTAAGGAAGTAATTAATTTCGCAAAAGATAATCAGATTGAAGATCGTGTGATTTTTCTTGAGAATTACGATATGAATACTGCGCGGCATCTGGTCTGGGGAGCGGATGTCTGGCTGAATGTTCCTGTGAGAAATCTTGAGGCCTGCGGAACAAGCGGTATGAAAGCGGCAATGAACGGAGCACTGCATCTCAGTACGCTCGAAGGATGGTGGGAAGAAGGATACAACGGCAGAAATGGATGGGCGATAACTGCCGGCAAACTATACGAAAAACAGGAATTGCAGGATATTGCTGATGCCAATCAGTTGTACGATATGCTTGAGCATGAGGTTTCTGTTTTATATTACGACAGAAATAAAGCTGATGTGCCGCAGGAATGGGTGCGTATGATTAAGGAATCTATATTTTCTGTTTGCCAGAATTTCAATATAAATAGAATGCTATGCGATTATCTGCGTCAATGCTATATGCCTGCGATGCAGGATTCAAGGGAAATGGCAACAGATGATTATAAACTGCTTAAAACAGCGGCGCAACAGGAAAAAGATTTGCTAAAGTATTGGGATTTTATAAAAATTAGTTCATATTCAACGGATATCGACGAAAAAGAAAAGTTAGTCAAAGGTGATATGGTTAACGTGCAATGCGGAGTACAATTGGGTCAAATACCAACGGAAATGCTCAGCGTTGAACTATTTTATATGCTCGATAATAATACGACCTATAAAATTATCCCTATGGATATGACAAGAGCCGAAAACCCGGTCTGTGTATATAAATGCAGCTTTGAAATAGAAGGTTTTGGCTTGCAGGGAATCAATATCCGTGTCAGACCTGCAAACAAAATCATTCAGGATTTGCATCCGGAACTTATCAAATGGGCAGAATAAAAATGCTGTCTAATTCAAAGGCCAATCGTCTGTTCTGAACGATGATGCAGGCAGCAGGGCGGAATTATAAAGATTCGGTGCGGCACAATTGCTCCAGCCGAAACGAACCGCTATCGGTTTTGCTACATCAGGACTTGATACAACAACACTGTTCCCATCAATCATAGCTTTTGCAGGTGTGAATTTTTTGTCCTCTCCTGCAATTGTGAACTCAGTTAGTTCACTTCCTTTAACCATTAAACCGTTTGCGGTATAATCGAAGAAAATTCTGATCTTTGCCCCTTCGATTTTTATTTCCTTATATAAAGGCCCTGAAAAAATGACATCTGTTTTGCCGTAATGTTTGTTTAATGCCCATCTGGCGAGTCTGTCGCCGACATCGTGCTTGTTTCGCGGATGAATATCTTTTTCTTCACCTATATCCATAGTAACGGCCATACCTGTGTTCGGCAGCGAGAGAGTCATCATCTGGGCTTCACGCAAAGCCTGGCTGAAACATGAATCGCCGTATGCCCACGGTGCTATCTGGACATAATAAAACGGAAAATCTCCCTGCCCCCATCTGTTTCTCCAGTTTTGAATCATAGCAGGAAACAGAGTTCGATATTCGATTGGAAAGACAACGTTTCCTTCGCCCTGGTACCAGATGACACCTGCGAATTTAAAAGGTATAAGCGGGGCGATCATGCCATTGAATAAAGCAGTTGGAAAATTCTGACTGATTTTTGTAAACCGAGGCTCATGCCAATCCGTTTTCGGATTTGAAGTTTTGTATTTCCACTCGCCGGCGAGATTTACCAGTTCTTCGGAAGCAGTGGCAATTTTCATATCTTTTGATTCGCCGATAAAGCCGCCATCACCGCCGGTATCTATCACTCGAACAGCAATTATGTTGCGGCCTTTGTTTAAATATCCATAAGGAATTTTGTATGTTCGCTTTACATTGTATCCGATTGTTGTACTGATGTAATGATTGTTAATCCAGACGCTGTCAATATCATCGATTTGGCCAAGATTTATTTCCAGGTTACGCGGAGGATTCTTTTCAAGATTAATTTCTTTTCTGAACCAGACGCTGCCGTGAACGCCTTTGAGCGGACTATTTCCCCACCATGCGGGCTGATTTATCTGCTGCCAATCACTATCGTTAAAATCCTTGTCGAACCATTTATCTTTTATGCCCTGATCTTCATCTTCGATTTTTTTGAGCCAGTCATTAATCATCTGCGCAAAAGCAACGTCGGGGTCTTCGTTGTTGTCTCTTACGCCTGTGATGATGTTTGCGGTATTCTTAAGCCTTTCAAAATTTTTAATCGTATCAAGGTCCATCCAGCATTCGGCTTCAGTTCCTCCCCAGTGCGAAGAAATAAGTCCGATTGGAACATTCAATTCCTCCTGGAGTCTTTTTCCGAAATAATATCCGACGGCTGAAAACCATTGGATATTGTCGCTTGTCGCAGGCAGCCAGGTGTTCCAGGAGCCGATGCAATCGTTTTCTTCGAAAATGGAATATCGTTGTTTTATATCGAATATTCTGATTTTGTCATTATTCGCACGTGAAATATCTGTTCTGCTTCTCTCGGTTCCGAGCCATCCCATTGAAACTTGCATATTAGATTGACCTGAACAAATCCACACTTCTCCGATCAAAATATCGGAAATAGTAATTTCATTGTTCCCTTTAATGTTAATTGAATGAGGTCCGCCTGCCGCCGGGGTAGGTATTTCGACCTTCCAGTTGCCATTGGCGTCTGCGATTGTGGAAATTTCCTGCTGCTGCCAGCTTGGAAGAATCGTTATTTTCTCCTGAGGCAAAGCCCATCCCCAGATTGGTACATTGCTTTTCTGTTGAAGTACCATATGGTCGCAAAAAACAGAAGCCGGCTTTGCATCGGGAAAAGCCTTTGTTGAAAATACTGCTGCAAGAACGCAAACCGTCAAAATCCATTTTTTTATCATTTGTGCCTCAATCAAAAATATTATATAGATGACAAAATAACAGATTAATTATTTTTTTCAATCAAAGGTTTTACAAGGGATGTCCAAAGTTCATATCCCTTTTCATTTATATGCAAACCATCTTCTTTGAAAAGTTCTTTGCGGGGATAACCTGTTTCATCGAGCATTACTTTCGATACATCAACAAAATATATTTCTTTTTGTGTCTTACAATACTCGTTTATGAGTGTGTTTGCTTCTTTCATTTTCGGCCAGTATTTCCATCTGTCTATACTTGGTTTAGTAGATACCACAATAATTCTGGTTTCAGGAAAGGTTTTTCGAATTACAGAGACAAGCACTTTAAAATCTGCAAGCAGCATTTGGGGTGATTTATTGTCGGCAATGTCATTGTCGCCGGCGTAAAAAACTATAGTTTTGGGTTTGTAGGGGAGAATGATATCATCAGCATAATAAACAGAATCACATATATAGGAACCGCCAAAACCTCGATTAATTGTTTTTGTGTCGCTAAACCATTTTTGAGTATCCCAGCCTACAATGCTTGAACTCCCAACAAACAGAACCTCGTTTAAAGGAGGGGGGTTATTTACGTCAATTTCTTTAAATTTTTGAATATTATTTTTCCATCTTTCAGGGTTTTTTACTAATAATGACTCATTATGCAGCTTTTTATCGGAATCAGAAAGGTCGCCACTGCTAAGACAACTGGCGGAACAAAAAGCTAAAACAATGTAAACAATTATAGCCCAAAAGTTTTTGAACCGTGAATGAAACATTTCCAAACTCCTAAAATTGAATATTTTAATTTTGTGCAACTATTTACACAGTCATTTTAACCGCATTTTATAGGAATTTCAAGTTTAAAATAATTTATTTGGCATTAAATTTGTTATTATAAGACATTCAAGTGCAATGATTTACAAATTTAAATGAGATGTTTATTCTTTAAAAAAGCGATTTTTTGTTTGACAAAAGGATGTGAATATGGAAAAATAGGCCTGTGTAAATACTTGCACAAGACCTTATTTGTATCGGAGGGTAAAATTTTGGCAGTAGGTGTATCGAGTTTGAAAGACGTAGCACAAGCGGCAAATGTATCTGTTCCAACAGCTTCACGTATCCTAAGAAAGATAAATCTTACGAGGTTCTCTGAAGAGACTCGCAATAAAGTGTGGGATGCTGCCGCCAAGCTTCGCTATCGTCCAAATATGCTGGTGAAAGGAATTCAAACCGGAACGACTCATACAATAGGAGTTATGGTTCCGCCGTTTGATTCGTATTGGTCATCTATATTATATGGTATTCACGACACTCTTATTACAGTTGATTTTGTTCCGATTAATCTTTGGGTTCGTCATGGAGATAATTTTTCCAGCAGCGGTCCTGTTGACGATTTGGAGCAAATACATAGACTAATTGATAGACGTATTGACGGCGTAATAATGTGGCCGCCAATCACACCTGATTTTTATGCTCACAATGAAGAGCTTACTTCAAGAAATGTTCCTGTATTGACAATTGACCATGAACTGCCGCCGGAATTTGGTGCTGATTCGATAACAACTAATGAAGAACATGGTGCGCAACTTGTAGCAAAACATCTGCTCGATCTTGGTCACAGGCGAATAGCACATTTGGGCGATGTGGGCCTTGAGACATATAGCTGGGCACAGAGACGCAGAATGTTTTTTGAAAAAGAAATAGCCGCTGTTCCGGGTGCTTCCTGTTTCGCTGTAGAAAAAAGGAAGAATGCCGATGGCCTTGAACTTGCCAAGAAAATTCTAACGGCAGACCCAAGGCCGACAGCAGTTTATGCTGCCAGTGATTTGCTTGCACGGTACGTTTATCTTGCTGCTGCGGAACTTAAACTGAGAATTCCCGAAAATGTATCTGTTGTAGGATTCGCTGATTTGGATTTTGCGGCTTATATGATGCCGCCATTAACATCTGTAAGACAGAAAGGTTATGAAGTCGGCAGAAGAGCTGCAAAACTCCTGATAGATCGTATTCAGGGCAAGTTCGCTCAAAACGGCATACAAAGCATAGTAATGAATTGTGAATTGGTCGTGCGTGGTTCCACCGCACCAGCCGCGAAGCAATAACAATTCCTTATAAGCAGAAGAAAAAAATATTAACTTTAGGAGGTAAGTTATGAAGGCAAGAAAAATGATAAAGTATTTTGTAATAGTTTTGATGCTTTGCAGTATTTCGCAGGCAGCGGAATTACTTATTGAGGATTTTGAATCTTACGCTGATTCTATTGAGCTTTCTGCTGTTTGGAAGGAGAGGAATACAGCTGTTGTTGCGTTAAGCCTTGAAACCCTGGAAGCTAAAGACGGCTATAACTCGTTAGTTGTCGATTACAACAGCCGTGTTTCTCCGTACTGGTCTGAGACTTACACTATATACCCTGAAAATCAGGATTGGTCTGCATACAACACTTTGAATGTCTGGGTAAAAGGTTATGTAGGTACTGGTGTTCCGGGACAGACATCTGGTCAGTCAAACGAAAATATGTATGCTGTAATGTATAAACCCAAGCCAGAGTATCCGGATCCAATTAGTCATGACCAGTTGAGTATGTTGGGCAAAGTAGCGGTATACAGAGCTACGCAAATAGCTGATTGGACATTATTGCAATTTAATTTAGCGACTGATTTTGAACCGTTAACAAAAGTTTGCGCTATTGGAATTGGAATATCTCCCTATTCATATGGTCCTGGAGTTGTAAAACTTGATGGCATATCTCTAAGCACTGAAAGCTATGGCGGCATTATTAATGATTTCGAGCGATATGAAAATACAGCACAACTTCAAAGCGCTTTGGATGTCAATGAAGGTAATTCAGTTTGTTCTACAATGGAACTGGCCCTTGCTATTGAAGACGCAAATGTCATATATGGTGACAAGGCTTTGAAATTCTCCTTTGACAATGGCTTGAATCCGTTTTGGTCAAAAGTGATGTTTAGACTACTTTATTCGCGTTCAATAAAGTACGCTTGGGGACCAGCCACATTTAATTACGGCATGAATTACAATCCATTGACTATTAATTTCAAAGTTATGGATGCTGAAGGCAAAATGCAGGTTGCACTTATTGGTGAAGATGGTTTGGCTAAGGCATATTATAAATATAATGATGGTCAGCGCATTACCATAGGCGATTGGGTTCGGTGGGATATTAATCCACAGACTGTATATAATGATCCAGAATCTCTGGGCACAGAGTTGGACGCAATTACCAGGGTAGAAATCCAATTCGTTCCTATTGGCGGAGATGATTATGGCACTGGAATAGTTTATCTGGATGATATTCATTTAAATTATTGCGGCCAAGGTGTCGGTGCTCCGGTTGTCGGAAATTTGAAAGCCGATTTTAATCAGGATTGTGTAATTGGCTTTATGGATTTTGTAGCCTTTGCTGAACATTGGCAGCAAACCGGCTGCACTGCCGGCAATCAATATTGCGGTGGAGCAGATTTCTTAGTCGGGCCTGATGGCGGCGTCCGAGACGGCGTAGTTAACACTGTGGATTTGGACGTAGTTTTTTATCGCTGGTTAGATTGCAATATGCTTTATCAGGGCGATTGCTTCTAAGCGAAAGGTTTTTTGTGACTTTTAAAATAGCTACATCTTTGTTTATATGCTTTTTCATTGTAGCCGGATTGTATGCTGCGGATATTGTGATGAACGCCTCTGATGTGTCGCACCCGTTCTACGGATTTGGCGCACAGGTTTGGCCTGGCGACTCTCGTGTAGAATCGCTGACTACCGGTCTGAACCTTAAATATTTCCGCATAGCACCAGGCGGATGCCCAACACCTCCGACAGATGCGACAGTTGCACAAATGGATGCTTATGTTAGTTCACAATATAACGGCACAGGCAGAGGCAACAATGTTACGGCTTCACTGCAAATGGCTGAAAATCTAAATGTAACAGTTATCTTTGTTAGGTTCGGCGGCCCGTCAGCATGGCTCGGAACCAATAATCGGCTTTTAAGTCTATACTTCGATGATTATGCCAGACTTTGGGCTTCTGAGATTTATTTCTTCAAAAGCCGCGGTTTAAAAATCGATTATGTTGAACTGTTCAATGAGCCGGAAGGCGATTGGAATGTTTTGTGTCCCGGTGCTGATTATAATACATTTGTGAAACTTGTTCGGGCAGAACTCGACAGCAGAGGTCTGACAGATGTCGGTATTGTCGGACCGGGATTGGCGTATCTTTATCATGGCACATCATGGATTGGCTCGCTTGATACTCAGGGTAAAAATGCTTTGGCAGCATGGTCAACGCACGCATGGGATGAGAGCTGGGGTAATACAAGTGCTCTGCCGAGTTTTCTTGATCAGCGGTGGCAAGATTACTTCGGAGCTGCGGTTAATTCAGCCGACCCTCAACATCTTAAACCAGTCATTGTAACCGAATATGCCAGTGGAGTACATACTTTTAATGGTGTTACTTTTGGCACAGATGAGTACGGCGATACCTATCAGTTTGCTCAAAGATGTTACGAAAACACCCTGACTCTGGCCAATAATGGCGCAAACGTTCTTTGTTTCTGGGAAGCGGCGAATCAGAGCTGGCAAAGTCAGCCTATGTATGCTTTTATGCGAATCAATTCGACTTTAAGGCCAACATATTACGCTTTCTCTACGATTGCACCTTATGTCCCTGTGAATTCTATGGTATTAACTAAGACCTGGAACGACCTTGTTATCAGTGCGGCTGGATTTGTTAATGAAGATCGTCTTGTGCTCGCATTCGCCAACAGTTCGGCTAACACCATTATTCGCTCGGTTCAGATTTCCGGCGTTACAACATTGGCAATTACCAATGCATTGGCATTCGAATTCGGCAATGTGATCGATAAGCGGTCGGAAATTTCGTATGATTACACGACTAATTCTATGAATATCAGCTTGCCGCGGGAAAGCACTCTCACCGTTGTAATGTCTCTTGATGAATGTTCGATAAAAACCGGCGGCGATTTAAATGCTGACTGCAAAGTCAATATCGAAGATTTTTCAAAAGTTGCTTCTGATTGGATGACTGATAATCGCAATCCACAAAGCGACATTATTGAAAGTTTTGAATCTTATTCCGACTCCGCTGCATTGATTGCCAGATGGCTGCCTACGGCGAACGTAACTCTAACGCTCGACACCTCTGTCGTCCATATCGGAAGCAAATCTATGAAATATCAATACAACAATGGTATTTCCCCATATTTTTCAAAAGCTTCACATACGCTTGTTGGCGGCGGTTCAGGTGTTGACTGGTCGAATTATGACACCCTGACCCTTTGGTTTAAATGTACCGCGGCAAAAGAGCCGCTGCAGGTGAATATCGTTAATAAAAACGGTGTTAATGTTTTAAATGTTCCCTATGGTACTCCGAGCATTGGCGACTGGATAAGATGGGACATTGATTTAACACCGACTGCCGCAAGTGAAATAACACAAATTGGCCGTGTTGATATTTTCTTTACCGCCAACCAATACGGTGCAGGGACTGTTTACATTGATGATATTTCAGTTTCAAATTCGGAATTACTGGCCTGCTCACAAATGATTGAAAATGACGTTAATCAAGATTGTTCTGTAAATTTGAAAGATATAAAAATTATCGGTGATAATTGGCTCGATTGTACGTTAATCGAGCAGTCTGATTGTTGGTAAAAGTAAAAATGTAAAGTTTGGAAATTTTTTTATTAACCCCTTTTTTTGGAGGACAAAACATGAGAAGAAGTTTAAGTTTATTGTTGGTGTTGGTTGTAGCGGCGTTGAGCCAGGCTGAAATCATTCAGATTGACAACTTTGAATCGTATACTAATACGATTGCATTGAAAACTGAATGGGCAAATACAGCTAATGTGACTCTGACGCTGGATACAGCAGAAGTTCATGGCGGCGCAAAATCAATGAAATATGCTTACAACAACGGGGCCAATCCCTGGTATGCAAAAGCAGAATATAATTTGAATGAAGTTGAGGACTGGACCGGCACAACAAGCGTTAATTTTTGGTACAAAGTAACAGCTAAAAAAGAACCAATGTGGATTAAGCTTGTCGTAGATGGTGGTAATGCTTATCAGAAGAATTTTGGTTCCGTATCAGTGGGAGATTGGACAGAAGGCGTATTGGATTTAACACAGCCGGATTCTTATGGCAACACTTTAACAGCTTATCAAATTTCGCATATCGGAAGAATTGACATTGTTTTTTCCGCTGTGAACTATGGCGCAGGCACAGTTTACTTCGATGATTTTACACGTACTGTTCCGGAACCTGCAACAGTTGCTCTGCTTAGCCTTGGCGGACTTTTATTAAGAAGACGTAAATAAATTTTACGAATGTATGAAGCGCCGGGTTTCGGCTCGGCGCTTTTCTTTAAAAAGCAAAAATATGATTGAAAGAGATTTAAGGAATTGTTTATGAGAACCGGCAAAAAAGCATTTACATTAGTTGAGTTATTGGTAGTAATTTCGATAATAGCTCTGCTTCTTGCAGTACTGATGCCTGCTTTGAGTCGGGCAAGACTCATGGCTGAAAGAGTTGTTGATGCTGCTCGTGAGAAAGATGCATACACCGCATTCTTGGCATATTCGTCTATGGAGAACGACGGTAAACTGCCTATCGGAGCCATGGGCAAGGGCTCCACCGAAGATTATACTATATATTTCACTGGTACAAAGTGGAGTATGCTCAATTATGTAACCGAGGCAACCTGGAAATCTGTAAAGAGACATATAAAGGATACCAGAACTTTAATGTGCAACAGTTTTCTGAAAACCAAGGCTGTGCGGGAAGACGAAAATTTTCAAAAAGGTGACGGCGGACCGTATGTTCCTAAAGACAGTACCTGGAACCCGCCTGCTTATAAATTGGGATTTAACTATCATGGCGGTCACTTTGCAGAGAAATGGCCCACTCCAAGAAACACACTAACAAAAACTTGGGTCTCGCCATATAGAATTACAGATAAAGGCAATCTCGTGCTGTTTAGTTGTATGATTACGATGTCTGATTCCTATTATGGCACATTTATAGCGCATTCCGCAAAAGGTGCTATTACAGGGAAAGTCGCGCAGGATCCAAAAAAACTTTCATTAAACAGTGGATCAAATATTACATATCTCGACGGATCTGTTAAATGGAAAGCTCTTAAAGATATGGAGAGATATCACAGAGCTAAAAACTTCGGCAGTAATTATGCTGTGGATCCTGGTACCGTTACTTCATTCGGATATTGGTAATAGGCATTGTGAAGCAGAAATCATTTGATATTTATATGTAAACAATTAAAAGTTAAATGGCGTCGAGGGAACACAAAATCGGCGCCATCTTTGTTTCGAGCCGGAGGCAATTATGAAATATTTAGGGATGCCGGATTATCTTATCATAGGCGCGTATTTTCTTTCGCTGATAGTCTTGGGTTTATACCTGAGCAGGAAAGCTTCTTCGAGCCTTGATGATTATTTTTTGGCAGGCCGAAAATTGCCTTGGTGGGTTTTAGGTGTCGGCGGAATGGGGTGGTCAGTAGATATAGCGGGAACAATGCTTATCGTTTCGCTGCTTTATTTGCTTGGTCCCCGCAGCTTGTTTATCGAATTCCGCGGCGGAGTTCCGCTCGGCCTTGTTTTTACAATGATATGGACAGGCAAATGGCACAGGCGCAGCGGCTGTATGACTGGCGCTGAATGGATGTCTTTCAGATTCGGTAACTGCTTCGGGGCAAATTTTGCTCGAATCGCAAAGGTAATCGCCTTGCTTGTTTTCACAATCGGAATGCTCGTCTATATGATAAAGGGTGTCGGACTATTCTTTGCAATGTTTATTCCTCTTACACCTTTTCAGTGCTCTCTTATTATGATTGGCTTAACAACTCTTTATACCATCGCATCGGGTTTTTATGGAGTTGTATTCAGCGATTTACTCCAGTGCGGACTTGTTTTGGCAGGTATGGCATTTATCACTGTATTGGCTGTACTTAAAATTGCAAACGCAGGCGGCGATTTAAGCGGTATTACTGAAACTGTTACAGGATGCAGCCAATGGTTGACCTCCTTCCCTCAACAGTTCGCGAATATGCCGAAAGGTTACGAAGTTTACGAGTCGCTGTTTATGTTTACTATCTTTCTGCTGCTTCGAAATATTATTATGGGTTTCGGCACCGGCGACGACCCTCATTATTTCGCAGCAAAAAATGAACGCGAATGCGGCAAAGTCGCATGTCTGTGGATGTCGCTAAGTACATTTCGCTGGCCGATGATGATTAGTTATGCAATTCTGGGAATATTTATAGTCAAGGATATGTTTCCAGACCATGCGGTTCTCGCTCAAGCTGCGATACTTATTAAACAACAGCTCGGTAATGTTACACCCGGGCAATGGGCAGATGCACTTGCGAACATAATGAATAATCCGGCAGCTTATCCTGCCGAATTTATAGAAAGTCTAAAAAGTATGTTAGGGAGCAATTGGGGCGAAAGACTTCATTTGCTCAGTTATGATGGAACTGTCAACGCCGAGAGAATAATGCCTGCTGTTCTTCTATATTCGATTCCATCCGGATTCAGAGGACTTATTTTTGTATCGCTGCTTGCCGCGGAAATGTCCACTTTTGATATTACTATCAACAAAGCGGCATCATTTTTCACTAAAGATATATATCAAAGATATCTCCGTCCTGCGGCAGTAAACAGAGAATTGATGTGGGCGACTTATTTATTTACTATCGCACTTGTCGCAAGCGGTTTTGCAATGGCTTATTCCGTGAAGAATATAAATGATATATGGGGCTGGATTACAATGGGACTTGTTTCAGGCTTATCTGTTCCTTCGCTGCTGAAAATGTATTGGTGGCGATTTAACGGTGGCGGTTTTGCAATCGGTACTATGGCTGGAACATTTGGTGCAGTTGCGCAAAGGCTGTTTTGGCCGCAGCTTCCTGAACAATGGCAGTTTGTATCTTTGACCCTTTTTGCAGGTGTTTGCTCGATTATCGGCACTTATCTTACGAAACCGACAGAAAAACAGGTTTTAGAGAATTTTTATAGGATTACGAGACCTTTTGGTTTTTGGAATCCTCTGCTTCATATTCTACCTGAAGACATCAGGACAAAAATGAAGAAAGAGCACAAAAACGATTTGCTTGCTGTTCCGTTTGTGGGAATATGGCTTGTAACGATGTTTCTGATGCCAATGCAATTGATTATAAAACAGTATAAGGCTTTTAATATTTCACTTGGTCTTTTTGTTTTAAGCATTATCTTTATATATATTTTCTGGTACAAAAATCTTCCATCCGTTGAGGATGTTAGAATAACAGAGAAACACCTGGAAAATCAAAATATTAAACAGGAAGAAATTGTTTGTGAAAAAAACTGATTTCATATTTTGCTTTTATGTTTTCTTTTTCTATCTGGCCGCATTGTCTTCAACGGCTATAGGGGGCTACTCTGTCGCTGTGATGGAAAATGACAAAACAGCGGATAACCTGCTTTCTGCATTGAATTCAGATTTTAAAGTCGATTCGATTGCATACAGCAATTTTAATAAATTAAGTAATTACGATTGTCTTATCATTTCGGATAATATCAGCCTCTCTGACGTTCAGCAGAAAAAATTATTGAACTTCCTCAAATCGGGAAAAGATTTAGTCCTGCTGGGCGCGAAAGATATTAACCTCCCCCAGTTGCCTGTTTTCGAACGGCGAGAAATTTATTATTATAAAAAAACAACTGGTATAGTATCGTATAATAATCAAAAAGTCACAAAGTCTAAAATAAACATGAAGGGTGATTTTTCCGGTACATCCGCCATCGCATTCGAATATCCCGAAGTATCACGATATGTTCCTTTGTTAGCTGTCAAAGATAAATATTCGCGAAATAGCGGTTTTGCAGCCGGCCTATTAGTTAACTATGCAGGTGAATTTGAAAACAGCAGTTGGCTCTTGTTCGGAGTTGATTCGAAAGATTTTTACGCAAGCGATGAATTTGTGAATATCACAGTTGAAGTAATTAATAAAATTAAAAACAAAAATTTTGCATTAGATTTTAGAAAAGAAGATAAGGCTGATAAAAACACATATTTGCCAATATCCTCACCTGCACCCACTGATTTTATAAGACTAAGTAGTGATAAAAAACATTTTATATTGCCAAACGGAAAAAAGTTTTTCGCTTTAGGTTGCAACTATATTGGTCCTTTTGAAAGAAAAACCGAATACGGCGAAGATTACTATAATGCAAAACGTCTCGAACAGGATTTTCAAAAGGCAAAAGAAGCAGGCATTAATTCCTTTAGATTTTGGAACGTTCGTATCGACCAATACCCTGAGAGATTTAAAACTATAATAGAGTTGGCGAGGAAATACCAAATTTATTTAATTTTGCAGCCTCGTGAGCATCCTCTGCCTACCGATAAAAAACAAATGAAATTGTTCCGGAGAAATGCTTCTGTAGTTAATGATGAGACCATCGCTTTGGGATACGACCTGATGAACGAACCTTACATTACTATGGTTGGTTCGACAAGTGTGAATGGCAGAAAAACTGAGATATTACAGCATAAAGTATATGAAAACTATTCTGATGATTATTTTGATAGAAAATGGGTTGATGATATTGTTGCTAATCCAGGTGGCTGGCCGGAACTTGGAAAATGGATAAAAGGCAAAGATGCCAAAAATCTTTACGCCGCTCATTCGATGTTAAGAAATTATATTGAAAAATACAATCCTGCAACGGACTACTCCACCCTTTACGGCTTAGATGGCGAATTGCCAATAGAACCGGAATATGAAAATTTCATAGCGTCTGTTGATAAAACTTTCGCTGACTGGATACTTTTTCATAAAAAGTCTATAGAACAATTCGGTAAAAACCATTTTATATCAGTCGGCTATAATACCTCATTGGCGGCTCTTCCATGTAATAATCTTCTCGATTTCGCATCACATCATATCTATCAGATGCCTTATTCCTATGAAGATGTAATGAAAAGCGTAACAACTTTCGACCGTTTAAGAGCTTTTTGGCCCGACAAACCAATTACTCTCGGCGAATTTGGTTTCTCAGGCGGCTTAAAAATGCCTGATGGAAAGTATCTCGGTCAGGACGCTGCAAGTGTTGCTGAGATGATTGTATATTTATATGCTTTCGCAAATGATTACTCAGGCGCTTATCTTTGGATGCTTTCAGAATGGCCTCTTGCGAATATGAGATATAATGCTCCCTGGATATCAGATGACAGGCAGGTTTACGAATCGCAATTTGGAATGTATTACTATGATGGTACTCCGCAGGGCCATCCAAAACCAATAGCTTACGCGACTAAATTCTTCCGTGAATATATTGATTCTCACAATCCGGGTGATGGCAAGCTGGACATAATTCACGCAGATACACCTACGAAGACAGGATATGTTTTTTCGGATGCAGACGCTTTGTTTGTAGGTAACACAAAATACGATTCCAAATGTTTGAAGTTCTACAGCTCATCACCTGTTAACGTAATGTTGAAATGGAACTCGGATGAATTAAAAATTATGGCTACGAAGGATATAGAAGTAAAATTAAATATGGCAGAGTTTGGTTTTTCAAAAAACAATGTTTTAAACGCGGACAGCTTATATGACTCTTTTGAAAAAACCGATGACTCAATTAAAATTAAATTACTTAAAGGAAATATTGTAACATTTACTGGAAAAAAGAAATAATGAAACTGACAAGATACGAAAATAATCCTATTCTCTCTCCTAATTCTGTCAACGCATGGGAAAATCTGGTTACTACTAATCCGGCGGCATGGTATGACTCTGACATTGGCGAAGTAAAGCTGATATATCGTGCTGCCGGCGATGATGATAAACATTATGTTCATCTTGGTTTGGCGACGAGTAAAAACGGTTATGATTTTGTTCGTAAAAATGGTAAACCAATTGTTTCGCCGATTAAAGATGTCGGTGCAGGCTGTATTGAGGATCCGCGCGTAATAAAGATGGACGGCTGTTACTATATTACTTTTGCATTTAGACCTTTTGCTCCGGGCAAGTATTGGATACCCGAAGATCTTCGAAAATACAGTCCTCCGGTTCTGAATAATAGTTATCCAAGGTTTTTACGTGAAAATCTTTCCGGCACGGGTTTGCTTGTTTCGCCTGATTTAAACGAGTTTACTTATGCAGGTATGCTTACGAACCCGTCATTTGATGATCGTGATGTTATAATTTTCCCTGAAAAAATCAAAGGCAAATATGTTACTCTTCATCGCCCGATGGAGTGGTGCGGGAAACAGTATGGAACCGATTATCCCGCTATGTGGATAGCTTTTTCAGATGATTTACTGGGCTGGAAAGACATCAAACTTCTTGCTAAAGGAAAATACGACTGGGAACAAAAAATTGGCGGCTCTACGCCTCCAATTAAAACTAAAGATGGCTGGCTTGTTATTTACCATGCTGTAGGTAAAGATAGATTTTACCGTGTAGGCGCTATGCTGCTCGATCTCGAAAATCCTATGAAAATTCTTCATAGAAGTCCTGACTGGCTTTTACAGCCGGAAAAAACCTACGAAACACAAGGCCTTTATAATGGCGTAATTTTCCCTTGCGGGAATGTTGTTATTGATGGTAAATTATTTGTTTATTACGGCGGCGCAGACAAATATGTGGGTCTTGCAACCTGCGAACTTGATGAATTACTTGACTATTTATGTACATGTTCTGATTGAATGAGGTATACAATGAGTGACGGACTTGCAAATACAATTAATGATATCTTAAAAAAGAAAAAAGAAACTGCGATAAAATCTATCCCATGGGAAGAACGTCCGGCCGGCTGCACTGATATAGTCTGGCGTTCACAAAGGAATCCTATTATACCGCGTAATTTGCTGCCGAAATCGAACAGCATTTTTAATAGTGCGGTTGTGCGATTTGGCCAGGGTTTCGCTGGTGTTTTTCGCTGTGATGATAAAATGAGAAATATGCAGCTTCATGTGGGCATTAGCGATGACGGAATCAAATGGCACATAGAATCTGAAAGATTAAAATTCAAATGCAAAGATAATAATCTCGGCAATTGGGAGTTCGGCTATGACCCGCGCGTTTGCTGGATAGAAGACCGTTATTATGTAACATGGTGCAATGGTTATCATGGGCCGACAATAGGAATGGCGTACACTAATGATTTCATTGATTTCCATCAATTGGAGAACGCATTCCTGCCGTTCAATAGGAATGGTGTGCTTTTTCCGCGTAAAATCAAAGGCGAGTATGCTATGCTTTCGCGTCCGAGCGACAATGGTCACACTCCCTTCGGTGATATTTTTTATAGCCAAAGCCCAAATATGATTCACTGGGGCAGGCATCGATTTGTTATGGGTACGACATCAGGTTGGCAGGCAACTAAAATTGGAGCAGGTCCGATTCCTATCGAAACCCCCCAGGGATGGCTGCTGTTTTATCATGGTGTTTTGACAAGCTGCAATGGTTTTGTTTACAGTATGGGTGCTGCGTTACTCGATTTGGACGAACCATGGAAAGTTCTCGCCAGAACTTCCTCCTATTTGCTCTCACCTCAGCAAAATTATGAATGCGTCGGTGATGTGCCTAATGTCGTATTTCCCTGTGCGGCTTTGTATGATGAACCTACAGGCCGAATAGCCGTTTATTATGGCGGTGCAGACACTGTTACGTGTTTGGCATTTTGCAAAATAGAAGAGGTATTGCAATTTCTTAAAGAAGATAATTGTATTAAATAGAAGAAAATAAAAAAGGCGGGCAATGCAAACATTACCCGCCTGGAATTTTAATCCATAATCAGCTTCAACTGTTAAAATTATTGAATCGGTCATCACTATTATTGTCATCCATCGGAATAGCAGCCTTTACGGTTTTGGCTTTTGCAGAGAATTTTGTTTCTGTTTTTTTGCCTGTGCCGCTGGCTATATGATGAATCGTATGGTCAAAACTTGTCAATTTATGTGTCTGTTTTGATGCAGACTGATGAGCTTTCTCCCTGAAGTTGCTCTGCTGATTATTTACCGAAGCTCCGCCGACAAGATTTACCAGCTCTTGTACTATGCTGTTCATCTGTTCAGCCTGAGCACTAAGCTCTTCCGATGCGCTCGCTGATTCCTCAGCATTAGCGGCATTCTGCTGCGTTACTTTATCCATCTGTGCGACAGCGGTATTGACCTGATCAATGCCCTGTGCCTGTTCAGATGAAGCCGCGGCTATCTCACCAACCAAGTCAGTTGTTTTGCCGATGCCCTGTACTATCTCTTCAAGAACTTTGCCGACTTCTGTTGCTATATCAACGCCGTTCTTTGAATTCTTTACAGATTCTTCAATCATATTGGCAGTATTCTTTGCTGCTTCCGCTGACCTCATAGCTAAGTTGCGTACTTCTTCAGCGACAACTGCAAAGCCCTTACCAGCTTCGCCTGCACGAGCCGCTTCAACTGCCGCATTAAGAGCAAGAAGGTTGGTCTGGAAAGCTATTTCATCGATGACTTTAATAATCTTTGCTGTTTCATCAGATGATTTTTGTATATCCTTAATCGCGCTGCTCATTCTGTTCATAGCTTCCATGCCTTCGTTAGCTGCTTTACGTGCTTCCGCTGCGAGAGTATTTGCCTGCTGAGCATTGTCAGCATTTTGTTTTGTCATTGAAGACATCTCTTCAAGACTTGAAGATGTTTCCTCAAGACCTGCCGCCTGCTCTGTAGCTCCTTCAGCAAGAGACTGCGAAGCGCTCGATACCTGACCCGATGCCGAAGCAACCTGTTCAGACCCTTCAGTAAGAGCATTAATGATTTTTTTCAAAGCTGATATTATTCCTTTACCTATGAAAAAGGCTAAAACCGAACCTAATATAACAGCCGCAATAGATATTGTACTCACACTATTTCTTGTGTAACTGGCCGATGAAAGCATGCCCTGATTTGTTTGTTCCACTACCTGTGATACGCATCCATTTGCTTTACGGAGCAGTTCCTGAATCTTTGCAAGGTTTGGCATTGTCTGAGTTACAAATATTTGATTGGCTTTAACCGTGCCGGTCAATGTATTCTCTGTTGCTTCTTTCATCTCATCCAGATGTTTCAATGTTTCATGCAGGAGCGGCAAAGTTTTTTCATTCAATACCTTTTTAGCTTGAATTTTGCCGTCTTCACCTTCACCAATAAACTTGCAGATATCTGCCGCTGATTTATGAAGGCTGCTATGGTTTGATGTCATCTCATCCCATGCACGTTTGAATTCAGCAGATCCATTAGTATATGCATTACGAGCCTGCTCACTGGAAAGCCATTTGCCTAATCCGCACTTTGTTGGGTCCGTTTCAACGGTTAAAGAGGTTTTATTCTCTAAAAAACTGTCACGGATTGTATTAGCCCAATGCAGATGGTCAACTTGACGAGCAGCTAAAATTCCCGGCAATGCAGTATCTGCTCGGTGAAAATGAGTTTTGATACCTACTGCCGAAGTATGTAGATTAGCATGATAACCCTCGATTTCTCTCAAAATAGGAGCTAATTCGGGAATATCTTTTTCTGCTTCTGTACGGCTGTCGCTGTATAACCATTTGCCAAATGCACATTTATGATCATCGGTTTCAACATTAAGTTCTATTATTTTATCATTTGTGAATAATTGACTGACCTTACCGGCCCAATTAAGGTGATCAACTTCTTTGGCGGTAAGATTCGCAATTAATTCATTCTTACTGATCACATCCTTTGCATTATTGCTTATGCAGTTAACGCCAACAAATGACAATGTGCCTGTAATGGTCAGTAAAATCAGAATTATTCCAAAACCCAATCCTATTTTTTTACCTATTGTCAAAGACTTAAACATTTTATTCTCCTAATTTTATAAAGAATTTAGTACCCAAAAGATGCATTCTCTTTGTCGCGCCTTGTTTTTCTCGGCTTATCTGCTTAAGAACTTTATGACGGAAAGTACCAGATTTATCAATATTCTCGAAATAATCAGATGACTTATTTTGTACGCACAGTTTTTAAAAGGAAAATCTATACTGAAAAAGTCTTTTAATTGATAGTTTTAGCTAAAGTATTTTATTATTTAGCCGAAAACAGGTTAGGCACTATTGTTACTTTAAATACTTAGTAACAAAAATACGGAGAAGTAAATATGTCTAAATCGTTAATGATAGTAGATGATTCGGCGACTATGCGTAAGATAATTATGCGCACGGTTCGTATGTCAGGGCTTGAATTCGAGAGAACTGAAGAGGCGGGCAACGGGGCTGAAGCAATTGAAAAGCTCAAAACCGCGCCAGTTGATTTGGTTCTTTGCGATGTAAACATGCCTGAAATGAGCGGACTTGAAATGGTAAAAAAGATTCGCACGGAGTTGAAAATCTGCGAAGGCACCAAAATTATTATGGTGTCAACGGAAAGTTCGCAGGAGCTTATTGATGGCGTAATTGCCGATGGCGCAAATGGTTTTATCACAAAACCGTTCACTCCTGAAAAATTCCAGGAAAAGCTGACACCTTTTATGAACTAATTCGATGTTTTGCAACCTTCAAATGAAAGTGAGGATTTCTAATGGTTGAGCAAATATGCTTTAACACGGTTTTGTTAGACAGCGCAAAGGAAATATTTAGTACTATGGTCTTTATGGACCTTGTTGAAATAACAGAACCCGATGTCAAAATAGACCGTGCATTGCTGGGTTCGATAACATTCAAAGGAGGCCTGGAAGGCTGCCTGGGAATATGCTGCGATGTACAATGCGCAAGAGCTATTGCGGTAAATATGCTTGGAATGGACTCAGACAGCGAATTGACAGAAGAAGGTACTTGCGATGCCATCGGTGAAATAGTTAATATGATTATGGGCGGCGTAAAATCACGAATACTCAAAGATGTCGGAAATCTCGAAGTTTCGATACCATCAGTTGTAAGCGGCAATAACCTTAATAGTTTAGAACATAAATCAATAAGGGTAACAATCCCAATTAACATTGACGATAAATATGCCGCTGAATTGAGTCTGTTGTATCGCGAAAGTATATAAACTCTTATATAACTATGGTTTAAAAAAATGGCAGTATCCCAAACTGAAGCCAAAGCACAATCGATAGAACTTGCTACGCAAGCGTTCGAAGCTTTTTGTGATGACATTTCCGGTATGTTCGGTATTGATATGAAATGTTCGCAGAAGGGCATAAGTACCGAAACTGTTAAAAGTCTAAGTAAAAAATTTAAAAAACTGGCGGCAGTTACTTTTGTTAAAACAAATGGTGTTTTAGATGGTATTTTTAATTTAGTTTTTGACCAGGGCGGAATGTTTACGCTGGCGGGCATAATTGTGATGCTGCCAAAGCAGAAAATTATCGATACTATAAAACGCGGTTCTGATAAAGAAGCGATGGAAATGACAGATACCATCAAAGAAGTGGGAAATCTGCTGGTGGGGAGCTGGGACAGGGTTTTTAGAGAAGGAATGGAAGGGCATGGCCATTTTCTTCAAACCAATACGTTTATTGGGAATCCGTGGGAAGGGTCAAAAGATAAAATAGGCATTTCCGAGACCGAAGAATTCTCATTCGTTTCTTATGAAATAACAGTCGATGATTATCCGCCATTCAGCTGCGGAGTTATTTATCCGGAAGCAATTTTTGGAACGGCAGAAGTACAGACACCACAAGCAGTTATAGAAGCGAAAAAGGAAGAAAAACCTGCTGCGGAAGTTCAAAAACCAGCGGCGGAACCAAAACCAACTGCGCCACCGGAGCGAAAACCGGTTGCGGAAGTTAAGCCGGAAGAGAAAAAACCTGCTGCGGCACCAGAGCAAAAACCGGCAGCTGCGCCAGAGCCAAAACTGGCGGAAACAGTAGCGCCACCTGTAAAAGAGGAAGCTGCGCAACCTGTTGCTAATAAAGAACCTGTGTTAGGGCCTGTTTCCGAAACTATACAGAAAATGGTAAAATCGACTTCGGCAGGGGAGAACGGGTCAGTATCGTTAAACCTGTGCGCAAAACAATTTATGCAGACAAATATATTGTGGGGAAAGGGCGATGACAGCGTTCAGCAGGCAATGGATAAAATGCAGCAAGTCCAGGCCAGCTATATACTTATAGGTGAGCAAGGCGTCGCCGAGGGGATCGTGTCAACGTACGATATAGCCTCGGCGGTGAGCATTTATCTGAGGCCGGTGTTTGCGAAATGGAGACGGCCAACCGATGATGCGACACTGCAAATAAAATTGAAATGGATAATGACAAGGCCTGTAAGTACAGTAAACGCAGATACTTCCATTTCAGCAGTGATGGAGAAAATGTGTCAAACCGGGCTGCACTGCCTGCCAGTAACAGAGAATGGGAAAGCAGTCGGACTTATCACAATGTTCGATGTTTTTAAGTCAATTCTTAACACACAAAAATAAGCAAGAACGCGCAAGTTTTTACCTTTGTTTTTGAGCTAAAAACGCAGTTTGCACGTCGAATGCAAAAAATTATGTTTTCCACGCAAAATAAAGACTTATGGCAGTTTTTTAAACATTAAGTCCCTGGAATCGCAGGCATTTATAACTAATTTGCTAAAAATGAACAATTTTGCAAAAATTTGATTCGATTTTGATAAAAAATTGAAAAAAATGGTATGAAAAGTATATCAAAATGAAGCGTTTTCTGTAGAGGTTCAGGGTCTTTAATAGCCTACATTTGATGCATCTGACGATTTTTGACGCAGATTGCGCAGTTCCGGGTACTAATTTCGGACAATTTTTAACCGCGAATAAACGCTAATTTTTTTTCACCACGAAGCGAAGAAGGACCACGAAGATTTTTTAAAACACAGATTTCGCAGATGACGCTGATTTACACTGTTGATAATTTGCTTTAAGGCGTGTTCTGCGAACACATAAAAAAATTAAAAATAACCCTTCCGCAAGCAAGCTTGCTCCAGTGTTATCTTTTTAATTTTTTAGCCTTGCAGGCTTTGCCTTAAAGCAAAATGATGCGGCCGTAACGGCAGCAGCTAAAGATAAGTGAAAAGTTAATAGTGAATAGTGGAAACTCGGGGAAGCCGAGAGTTTTTTTAAAGCAGGCATATTAAAACGAAAAACATCAATCTTAACTCAATAAGATATTTAGAATGTTTAAGAGAAAAAAACATATTGAGATTGAATAAATTGAGGATATAATTAATCGAGAGAGAGGGAGGTTATAATGAAAATTGTTCGAAATGTAATTGTCATAATTTTAACCATAACCGCTATATCCATAGCGGAGGTTAATTCCATTCCAAAAAAAGCGCCGATACAAATTCTACCACACAAACAGCACCAATTGCTGCAACACCTCCCATAAGTGTACAACAGAATACACCGAATGAAGAAGTTGTGAAAGCACAACAGCAGCAGGAGATAAATCAATTGAAGATGGACTATTCTCTACAGGAAAAAGTTGTCAATGCTTATGAAAAATCTATAAATGATTTAAAATGAGCATGGGAATAATTATTGGTCTTGTCGGTGCTTTTGTTGGTGTTATGACTTTTAAAAATACAAGGGAATATCGTGAGGCAATACAAGAGACCAAGGAAGCAGCAAAAGAGGCTGAAAAGGCTGCTGATAAAGCCAGAGACTGGGAAATAAAAGCCCAGAAAACATTTAATGAAATTGATATGGCAGTAGTAACAAAGCTCAATGAGATCGAGAAACGTGGTAATCAAGTTATTGAAACTAAGGCTAAAGAAGCAATTGATCAGATAAACAAGAAGGCAGAGGAAGAACGTAAGAAGAGCCAAGAAGAAGCGAAAAAACAAAGAAAAATATCTGAATTATGGAATGAAGGATTACGCGCCAAAAAAGAAAAAAGATATGAAGATTCCTACAAGTGCTGGCAGGAAATGATTTCAATTAAATCAGATATGCACGAGGCTTGGAATAACTGGGGCATTGCGCTTTTGGATCACGCTCGAAGGAAAGAGGGTGGCGAGGCAGATAATTTATTTGCGGAGTCATATACAAAATTTCAAGAGGCAGTAAAGATTAAGCCTGACAAGCACGAGGCTTGGTGTAACTGGGGCAATGCGCTTTTGAATCAGGCTAAGAAAAATGACGGAGTAGAGAAACAAAAGCTTTTACAGGAAGCTAAAGAAAAATATTTAAGAGCAGTAAAAATGAAAAGAGGTGCAGAGGTATATAATCTTGCCTGTATAGCAGCAATAGAAGAAAATGAAGAAGATTGTAAGAGATGGCTAAAAATAGGTGAAGAAGCAGGGGAATTGGCGCCGAGAGAACATGCAATGAAAGACGAGGACCTTAAAGCTTATTGGGACAAGGATTGGTTTCAAGCAATAAAATGGAAAGAGGGAAAATAAACATGGATGATAAAACAAATATATAAAAAAAGTTATTCAAAAATGTTACCGACAGATTGATTGTATTCAAATTCATAATAAAGAATTAAGTCGACAACTTCTAAATGAAAAATTAGCGGAAGCTGCGAAAGATTTGGGCGGCAGGGAAATTGAGATTGCTTCGGCTGCGGCCCCCCTCTGATTTTGTTTTCGAGTTTCCGCTGCGCTCCAACCCCGCTTTGCTTATGGGTTTTCGCTGCGCTCCAACCCCGCTTTGCTTATGGGTTTTCGCTGCGCTCCAACAAAATCCTGAGGAATCGGGGACTTCGTTCGCAATGATTTTATGAAAGCGTGTGTCTCCTTTTGCGGGTATTATACCCCAAAAGAAAACTTTTTTATTCGCGGCAACAAGCCGTGGAAAGGAGACACACTTATGAATATTATAGCATTTGATTCGC
>Ga0209417_1000304_pt1 | contig 126599 bp, 119 predicted proteins | sample RifGroF2_FD_184002 | JGI IMG/M metagenome (GOLD analysis project Ga0209417, IMG submission 184002) | Groundwater microbial communities from Rifle, Colorado, USA - Groundwater F2 (SPAdes) (version 2) | ecosystem: Environmental > Aquatic > Deep subsurface > Groundwater | place: Rifle, Colorado... | reverse complement strand
CGCAGAGGGGAGAAACAGCTCTTGCGAGCTTGATCCCCCTTCGCAAGGAAGCTGCGGCGCGACAGGATACGAGCGAAAGCCAAGGCGCAGGGATGAAGAACAGCTCTTACGAGCTTAACTACGAACGGGATGCAAAATTTCAAGAATTAGGAATGGTACAGGCTAAAGCCCGTACCTACTGCAAATGCAAAATCCTGGAGAACAGCTCTTGCGAGCTTGATCTTCTTTCGTCTGCTATCTGTCCTCCGTAGTATCATGTCTGAACCACCGATATTCCTGCAATATAATTTCTGGCCTCACGGGGTCATACTCCCACCTTTGACAGATTGAATACTTGAACATCGAACGTTGGTCACTGACTACTGAACTACTGCCCTCTGTTCCCTGTCTGACTGCCTACCGTCCCAAGATCTTCGCCGAGACGGCGAACGCTACATGTTAAACCCAAGCTGAAGCTTGTACTCCAACGTAATTCGCAGATTAAAACTCACGCGCCTTAGCATTCCTGCCCACTGTCCACCGGCGACTACCTCACTTCCCATCGACAGGCATCACATATCTGAAGCCGACGTCGCTTGGCGCGACGGGGGTGTCGCTGGCGTAGGCGCAATATAGGAAACGCCGCGTGGTGGATGAACTCGCCCCTTTGATCTGGTAGAACTGTCCACCGTCAATGAACTTGCTGGAAGTCATTTCACGGACATTCCCACCCATGTCGAAGACACCGTAGACGGAGACGTCTTTCGGGAAGGAGCCTGGAGGCGCCCAGTAGCCGAATTTCTTCCTGGCTTCCTCGTTTTCACTTATGTTCGCGTATTCCGCGTTAAAACCGTCGCCCCATGGAAAGCATCTTCCATCGACTCCGCGCGCAGCCTTCTCCCACTGTTCAGCCGTCGGCAGCGTTGTCCTCCTGCCGGTTTTCGCGCCCAGCCAGGCACAATAAGCTTCAGCGGATTCCTGCAGTATCCCGACCACCGGAAAGTTCTCCTTGAGCGGTCTGATGAGTTTCCCGTCGGCATCCCAGGCATCCTGGAAGCTTCTATCGGAGGACTCAAATATAACCCTGGCGACATGCTTCTTCTTTTCCTCCGCAGTCCTGAGGCTCTTCCAGAACTCAAGATATTCTCCGAAGGTCGCTTCATGTTTTTTAATGTAAAATCCCGGGATCACTATTTCGTGTGAACGGTAATAACGGGAATTTTCGCCTCCAATGAAGAACTCTCCGGCGGGAACATACGCCATGCCGTCAGGAATCGATTCCGGAATGCTGATCTCATCCGACTGTTCTTCTCCATGGTTAATTGCGACGGGATATATCGCTTCAGGCCGGCCAGGCGCCCTCAGCTTCAGCACGTACGATCCCTTGGGTATGACAAATTCCTTCACCGGTGAAACTCCCAGATCCTTCTGCTCCGTACCAGCAAGTATTCCATTGCCGTTGTCCACAAGCTTCGACAGAGTTACTGAAGCTCCGGAAGGACTCGTTTTGACCGTAATGTATCCGTCGCCCCGGACCACGCCTTCGAATGTCTGTATCGTACTCCTGTTCTCCGGCGACAGCTTCTCCAGATTCTCCCCGCACCAGAGGTGGATGAAACCGATCCATTTCTGGGCGCGTTCATAATTTCCGACAAGGACGGAATACTTGAGGCGGCGGAACATGATGTCCATCAGGCCTTCCCTGACCTCCCGGGCCCTGGCATAGGGCGGAGGAACCGAAGTATAGCGTATGACAGCTGATTCATACCTGTTCTCCGCAGCCATGTAATGGGATTTCACCTCGTTTGAAAGCTCTGTCTCTTTTTTTGTCTCCTCCCTCACGACCCTTTTCGAGGCTATCTGTCCAAGCTCCCTGTATTTCTCCTCGGCCTCCCTGAGCTCGGAATTCCCAATCTCCCTGTCCTTGTCCGCGGCTGAGACTGTCTGCATATAGTTGAAATACAAGACTCCTTCCACAGTGGCATAGCCTACTGTGAAGATCATTATTATTGCGGCAGCGGTGGATGAGACTGCAGGATGCCTGAAGCAGAGCTTCCTGAATTTCACCAGCGACGAATCCGGATACGCCGACACGGAAAAACCTTCCATGTAGTTCCTGACGTCCCTGACAAGCTCCTGCACCGTCTGGTAGCGGCTCTTCTTTTCAAAAGCCATCGCCTTCAGGCAGATGGCCTCGAGTTCACGGGGAATCCTGTATTCAGCGAAGCGTTTGACTGGAGGGATGAAACTGCCTTTCCGGACATCTTCCAGCACCTTTTGCAGGTCGTCTCCGCTGAAGGGAGGCTCATATGTGAGGATCTGGTAGAGGATTGCTCCAAGGCTGTAGATGTCGCTGCGTTCGTCAAGCTCGGAGTTTTTTCCTTCAGCCTGTTCAGGAGGCATGTAGTTTGGGGTGCCGCTTATGGTTCCGTCAATCGTCATCGAACTGTCCCCGGTGAACGGCTTGTCTCCAGTCTTATGCTGGAATGGGACAGGATCTTTGCCGACACCGGCATCAAGGAATTTCGCGAGTCCCCAGTCCATGACAAGGACCTCGCCGAAATCGCCTATCAGGACGTTGTGCGGCTTCAAATCCCTGTGTATAATCCTCTTGCTGTGGGCATAGGCGACGCCGTTGCAGATATTGATGAATATCTCAAGGAGCTGGTGCTGCGTATATTTCTCCGAATACTCCTTTTTTCCGCGCTTGAAACCTTCGAGCACGGTCTGGAAATTGTCGCCCTGGACCTTCTTCATCGAGAAGAAGACACCTACTCCGTCCATTATCCCCATTTCATGCACGGGAATCACGTTTGGGTGTTCGATGCTGGCAGTGGCCCTGGCCTCCCTGATGAAGCGTTCGACCTCGGAAATCCTGTTCTTGTTCTCGGCGCGGAGCATCTTGATGGCGACATCGCGGTCGAGGTTGGGATCATGGCCGCTTATGACAAGGCCCACTCCTCCAAAACCTATGGTGCGGACTTTTGAATAATGGCTGGAGGGGACGGCATTGCTGATCCTGAAGGATTTCTTCACGTCCTCAAAATCCACAGGAGGAACATCCTTGTCTTCACCTGCATAGGCGGACATGGTCTTCTGCGCATCCGCATGGACCTTGATGGTCTTATCCGTCTTTGGCTTTTTCCCTGTCTGGTGTTGCGCCATTTAAATAACCTGGGATGAGTTTGAAGTCTTTGCTTTACGGTTCGATGTCTTAAGCGCATATAATATCCGAAATTCGAAGCACGAAATACGAAACAAGCTCGAAACAGTGAAATTTATAATCTCACAACAATGTTTGAAACATTTGAAATTTAATTAATTCCCCTCTTGTTTCGGATTTCGACATTCGAGTTTCGATATTGGGTTGTCGTACCTTCACTTGTCCTTTTCGGCTGCTATTCGGGCCTTTTCCGTGTTTACCTTGGCGGATATGGACATGCCCCACTGCATGCTGGCCTTCCGGAGCTCCCTTACAACCGCAAGGCTTTTCCTGACTATGGATTTCCCTTCCGGGGTGGAATAGAACGCTATCATGGCGTCAAGCTCCTGCTCGGTATAGCCTTCCGTGTAGACCGAGATAAAATACTCCATAAGGCTTTCAGAAGTTGCAAACTTGCAGTAGAGCTCCCTGTCTTCGGGGGAGACAGAGGAATGCCTGACCCCTTCGAGAAGCGCCTCCACATATGACTGGACCACGCCTGAGATCTCCAGAACCTTCTGCGCCTTCTCCTTTTTAGGATCCTTTGCCTGGACTTCATCTCCAGCCATTGACATTGAGACGGACATGGCGGCGGCAAGGACAAATAAAATCAATCTTTTCATAGATAAGCCTACCTGTTATATGCCTGCTTCCGCTGCCGTCCCATGGATGATTGGATGACTGGATTGATGGATGGTTGGGTATCAAAGGCATAAGACCAAAAACATCCTAGATAAATTATCCGAAATGCCTTTCTAATAATTCTCATGTATCTCCATGACTTCTGTGTTATCTTGTACTCAAACCCAATCATCCATTCATCCAACAATTCGCCACGGGCGAATAAATCCATCCATCCGTCATCCTGCGGGATGACTCTGACCTGTTTCAGAAGAATGGACAGGGACTGCAAGCAGCCCTGCGGCAAAAAAAAACCCCGTCTCGCGACGGGGCTCTGAATAGATCATGAAATCAACCCTTGGCAACCGCGCAGGCAAGCTTGTCGAAAGCCGCTTTATTGAGGAATTTCGTGAGGTTCGTCCCATCGTCGTCCTGGGCGCGCACTGCGAAGCGTTCCTGTACGCCCTTGCTGGTCTTTCTCTTGTATACGACCTTCCTGCAGTCTCCATCAGCGATAGTAACGGCCTTGCGCTTTTTAACATTGTAGAACTTCATAGTCTTTTTCTTCCTTTCCCTTTAGAAGTTAAAATCGCTACGACAAAATACTTATACTGTTGGAAAATATTGAATTCAAGCTCAACTCGCCAGTTTTTATAAAAAAATGGCTTTCGGCGCAACCCCTCTCTTTAATGGCACAGAATTGCAAAGGCATCCCGATGTCCCTTATAGAATCGGGATAAACTCCGGCACAAAGCAGAGTATGCATGAGCCAAATCGGAATGAGCAGCGCCCATAGAGTATTTTCACTTGTTTTCCACGACACTCTTCAGGGCTGATGACAGTCTGCCGGCTACGGCCTTTATGCTGTATTTCTCTTCAATGAGACTCCTGCCCTTGCGGCCCAGACTCCTGCGAAGTTCGCAGCTGTCCAGGAGCCTTTCCATCTGATGGCAGAACTGGCTGTTGTCTGAAGCCGTAAGACAATATTCATCATTGCCTGAAACATCGGCATTCATGCCCACGGGCGAACATACCGACGGTACTCCGGCCGCAAGATACTGGAGAAGCTTGTACGCCGATTTACCTTCCGAAAACGGATCCCTGGAAAGAGGCATGATCCCGATATCGAACCTGCAGAGGCCGGTGTTCTGTGCCTCAAGGCTCCAGGGTACAAAATCGACATTGATTCCCGGCTGCACGTACTTCTCGTTCGACATGATCCTGAGGATGAAATCCCTTTTCGAGCGGAGTTCGGCGAAGGCCGGTGCGACCAGTTCAAGATATCTCAATGTGCTCTTTGTGCCGATCCATCCTACGACCGGCGGAGCTTGAAGGTTGTAATCAGTTTTAACCTTAAAACTGGAGCAATCCACCGAAGAGGGAATTATCGTCACCGGAACTTTCGGATTGACCAGGGCCGTCTTGTCGGCCAGTATCCTGTTGGCGGCTATCACCATGTCGGCCCCGCGGACAGTCCTCCTGAACTTCCCCATCCTCGTAGAGCTGCCATAATCAGCCGGATCGGCCGAGCACGAGGCGTTCTTATGGTATATGGCGTCGTCAAAATCAAATACAAGGCGTCTGGCATACCTGCGGAGTTCGCAGAAGTCGAACAATGAAAGAAGCCTTTTCTGAAGCACCACGGCATCATATTCCGCGGCGGTCCTGAAAAGCACCCTTTTCCTCCAGAACGACGAGGGGATCATCTCCATGACGGGTTCTATCCCGGCCTCAGCCAGATGGGTCCTGAGGTCGAGGAACCTGATCCTCGTGCTTGGCGTCGTTTCCGATTTCAGAAGAAAAAGTATTTTCATGGGACTATTGTTTCCTGACTGCCTGATATGCTGAAATTGGCTTGCGCTTGTCATCCTTGAAGGTCTTAAGGTGCTTCAGGTTGAATTCGGCGCCTCCGGCCGCAAACATGTCCTTGAACTCCTGATCCTCCATCCTTACGATCACGAACAAGTTTTCGCCTCCGAAACGGGAAAGGGCCTGACACAGATCACCGATCTCTTCCGACTTTGCTGCAGGCAGGGCTTTCTTTTCCACTGGCCTCGATTCCGGTTTCCAGATGTACCATCCCTTTTTGACTGAGACGTTTTTGTCCGGCCTTCCGGCAAATGTCAGAATCATGACTTCAGCCTTCGCGTAATAGCCCATCCGCACATCGTTGAGTTCGGTTACGATAACGGGCCTGGCGCCAGGCGGGCAATTCATCTTCACCAGCTCCGGTATGATCTGCAGGTATTTCTTGTCATTCACGCTATACAGGCCTTTTCCGGCATTGACGGCAAAAACAACTATCAATATCAGGGCCGCCGCACTTATCGGCAGCCTGATCTTCTTCAAATAGGGTCCTGCGAACTCCGCAAGCCTGAAAAATCCGGCACCCGCCAGGATGCAGGCAAGTATCGACAGCGAGTAAAGGTATCTGCCTTGAAAAAGCATTCCCATGAAGAAAATGAACAGCCGGCTTCCAAGCTCGCACGCGGCGAACACCACTAACAGCCTGAACGAGGGCTTCTTCCATGCATTCCCGAGCTCCTTCCAGGAAAAAAGCATGAGAACGAATACCGTCGGAAATATCGCGTTGAAGAGCTTGCCCGTGATTATCAGCCAAAGTTTGAATGAAAGAAGGCCTTGCATGTCAGCGGTCCTCCTTTTCAATTATTTCCTTCTTGGACATGCTCGTAAACGACGACAGCGCGCTTGAAATCCTGTAGTCCACAACACTCCATCTCGAAGGCGTGCCAGCAAGCATCCTCTCGACAGGAACCGTGGTCAGAAGGAACCCGGCCATCAGGCATGCCAGCACGCAGACGGTCCTCCTGAGACGCGCCACTGGCGCGGGAATTCCGTCCTTCTTCATGAAAAGCACCGCCTCCATGATGATCCACAGGGCGACTGCGGCCAGGAAAAATGAACCTTCGCTCCTGGTCATTGTGGCCAGGCCCGCGAAAATGCCTGCAAGATACCATTTTCTTGAGATTCCCGGACTGTCGGCGGCGCTGACCGCAAATGCAAGTGCGCTGAAGATGACTAGAAGGAAGAGGGAGTCCCGCAGCACTTCACAGGAAAGCCTTATCAGGAACGGATGCGTAGCAGCCAGGAATGCCGACACAAGCCCGATATTCCCGCCGAAAACTTTTCTGGATGCCAGGAAAACCGGAATGACCAGGAGGGCTCCTGCGAGGATAGAGACCAGCAATCCCGTGTTTTCCGCTCCAATGCCTGAATATTCGCCAAGGGCCATGAATGAAATGTACAAGGGAGGCATTCTGGGATTCATGGCAATCGCCTCGTTGACTTTCCCTTTGGCAATCAATTCCGCCATATGGATGTATCCGACCGAATCCTTGTCGATATTGCGTTCAATGCCGTATCTCGCGGCCCTGAGACCCAGCGCCAGGAAGAAGATCAGCAGGAGGAGGACAAGAATTCTATTTTTGAATATTTCCGGAAGGGCAGCCATATCGTCAACCTTCCTTCCGGATATTGTAGCGGTGCTGGAAATAGTGTCCAAGATCGTAGCATGTGAGGCGTCTGCAGTTGCGGTATACCAGGATCTTGGAGGCCGGACCGGCAGCAATAAGAAGCCGTGTCGTCGACAGATCAAGTCCGGCAAGCATCGAATCAAGCTGTTCCTGGATCTGATCGATACGTCCATATGCATTCTTTGCCGGGACGTCCAGGTGGAGGCATGACAGCCCGGGATAATCCGCCGTAAAAAGCTCATATGCCTTCCTTGAACTCAATGCTACAATGACATGCTTCCCCTTCTTCCAGAGCCCTTCGACTCCTGCATCCTCAAGGCGTTTCCCCCCGTGGGAGGACTCATTCCTGAACATATGCGCATCAAGACATGGCTTATCCGGATCAGAGTAGCGGTATGCCAGATAGCGGCTGTGCTTCCAGCAGCCCCACGTGCCGGCATCATGCGGTTTCACCAGGAACCTCCATGGCAGTGCAAGAGCGTAGGGAAGCCGCCCGGGGTTCCGGAAAACATCCAAGAGCTCCCGCATGAGTTCAGGTGAATTTTCCTGGAACGGTGTCTGGCCTCCGATGGCCAGCATTGTTTCACCGTCGCCCCAGCGCGCAAGGGAAATTCCGGGATTGGCGAGCAGGTAGTCGAGAGAGGATCCGGAGTCCAGCGTTGACATGCGGAGTCCGTTCCGGAGCCCTGGATGGAACCGGTTGAGTATTACGCTGGACGTTCTGTGCAGAAAATATCTTGCGCCTAGATTGTATCCCATGTCTCCGACCTTGCAAGGATTGATGCTGTTGACTGATGCAAACGATAACCTTTAAAATTAGCATGCTGCGCGTAAAAGTAAATGATTGATGCAAAAACCATTTTGCCGGGACCGGCAAATCCGGTTGGGGCTCCATGTGCCCTGCGGACAGGGCTGAAACGGAATTTTCCACGGAGGTGATTTCAAAACTCCAGGAAACGGTTGTTGCGGAAACAAGTCCCGTTGGAGTTCAAATTTCATTTTGTCTTGGTATTCATAATGTTACGCACGCTGAAGCGTGAACTCCAAATTTTGAAATCAGCTCAAAAGAGGCAATTTTAAAATTGCCTCCCTGAACCTGAAATCAGCGCCTTCGAATTTGATTTATGATTGATTCCAATCTATTTTAAAGTTTTAGCCATTTTCATTAGCACATTGGGCAAAGGAAGCTTATATTCCGATTTGCTATAAAAGTAACTTGGAGACAGGATGTTAGGCATCGAGGAAATAGGATCTTACATACCGCACGGGAGGATTTCGAATTATTCCCGCAAGGAGAAGTTTGCAATAACCGATCAGTTCATCGAGGAGAAGATCGGAGTCGCGGAAGTCTCCGTCAAGGGAAAAGAGGAGGATACTTCCGACCTGTGCATCAAGGCATATCAGAACCTCAGGATCAAGAAGGACATATCCGCGGATGAAATCGAAGTCCTGATAGTCGTCACCCAGAATCCCGACTACAACATCCCGCACACCTCGGCGATACTCCATGGCGCCCTTGAGATCCCCCAGAAATGCGCATGCTTCGACATCTCGCTGGGATGTTCCGGATATGTATACGCCCTCTCCATAATACAGTCGTTCATGAATGCGAACGGGATGAAGAAGGGACTTCTATTCACGTGCGACCCCTACTCCAAAATCATAGATCCCGACGACAAGAACACCTCGCTTCTGTTCGGGGACGGTGCCGCAGTGACGCTCATATCCGACAATCCGGCATACACTTTCGGGAAATTCACCTTTGGGACAATGGGAAAGGACTACAAGAATCTCATCTGCCAGGGCAACAAGCTCCACATGAACGGAAGGGCGGTATTCAATTTCACCGCAAAAGTGCTCCCCGACGACATTCAGCAAGTGGTCAAGATTAACAATACGTCTTTCGACAAGATTGACAAGTTCGTGTTCCACCAGGGCAGCAAGTTCATAGTCGATACGCTCACGAAACGCGTTGGGCTTCCGTCCGAGAAGGTCATTTTCAACGCCAAGAACTTCGGGAACACGGTTTCATCGTCGATTCCGATAATTCTTGAAACGGAGATCCACGACAAGAGCAACAAGCTCATACTTGTCAGTGGATTCGGCGTCGGCCTTTCATGGTCGAGCGCGGTAATAAAAAGAGTATGATTCTCTCTTAATCCACTTGCATTTCCTGTTTCCAGCCTTAATTTAAATTTCGAAGTTTTACAAAACTGTAAAAGTTATGAACAAACAGGCTCATACAGGTACCAAAAAGGCGAAAAGCCACCTCATCGACTCGGCCGGAAAAGTCAGCCAGGACCTAGGTCTTGGACGCATCATCGGCCAGGTCATGGCCGCCATCTACCTGCATGAAGGAGCCTCGTCCCTCGACGACATCGGCAGGGAACTCAGCCTGAGCAAGGCGGCCGTAAGCATAGCCACAAGACAGCTGGACAAGATCGGCGTCATCAAGCAGGTCTGGGTCAAAAGCGACCGCAAGACCTATTACAGGACCTCGGACCATCTTGCATCCACCCTGCAGAAAGGCATCCTCGATCTCCTGCGGAGCAAGCTCCAGACCACCGATGAAATACTGGAGGAGGCCGAAAACTGCCTCAATGGATCGGAGCATACCGATGAAAAGAAATTCCTGGAACATCAGATCGGACGCGCCCGGAAGATCCACCAGAGGGTGAACAGCCTTGTCAACAACCCTCTGATAAAATTGATCAGCGGATAAAATCAGACAGCCTTATGCTGTCTGATTTTATAAGTCGATTATGCAGTTGCATAATCGACGGGGCGAAGCACGGTCATATGTCACGGTATCAGGTTTCAAGTATTAAGTTTTAAGCAGGATCACATATGAATTCTGTATTTTTTTAAACACATTTCCCCGGATTTTGCTTAAGAACTTCAATTATCAACTAAAAACTAAATTCAAGGAAAAAACATGTTTAATGGAAAAAACATTCTAATCACCGGTGGAACCGGCTCGTTCGGCAAACAATTGGTCAAGACCATCCTGGAGCGCTACAAGCCGCACAAGCTCATTATATTCTCCAGGGACGAACTCAAGCAGTTCGAAATGTCGCAGAACTTCCCTGAATTCAAGAACGGCATCAGGTATTTCATCGGCGACGTACGTGAAATGGAACGCCTCGAGGAGGCATTCCGCGAGGTCGACTACGTGATCCACGCGGCGGCACTCAAGCAGGTGCCTGCCTGTGAATACAACCCCTTCGAGGCAGTCAAGACGAACGTCCTGGGCGCCCAGAACATCATAAGGGCCGCCATCAAGCAGAAGGTGAAGAAAGTTATCGCCCTCAGTACCGACAAGGCGGCAAATCCTGTCAACCTCTACGGAGCGACGAAGCTCTGTTCAGACAAGCTTTTCGTATCCGGAAACGCCATGAGCGGAGACATTGGCACCAAGTTCGCGGTCGTCAGATACGGCAATGTCGTCGGCAGCAGGGGCTCGGTAATTCCGTTCTTCCTGAAGAAGAAGAAGGACGGAGTCCTTCCAGTGACTGACACAAGGATGACGCGTTTCTCGATAACCCTGCAGAAAGGGGTCGATTTCGTTCTTGAGAATTTCGAGAGGATGCACGGAGGCGAGGTCTTCGTCCCGAAGATCCCCAGCTACAAGATCCTCGATGTGGCGAAGGCAATCGCTCCCGATGCCAAGATAGAAGAGATAGGAATAAGGCCAGGCGAGAAACTGCACGAACTGATGATCCCGGAGGATGATGCCCGTCACAGCATTGAGTTCAAGGACCACTATGTGATCCAGCCAGACTTCATCTGGTGGAACAAGAAGAACAACCTCATCGACAAGGGAGGGAAGCTCTGCTCCGACGAATTCTCATACAGGAGCAACACCAACAGCGAATGGCTGACAGTCGAGGACATCAAGAAGCTCGTCAATGATTTCCTGAAGGAGCATCCGGAGCTCAAGTAGGGGATCAAGCAGGTGTCAGGTGTCAGGTGTCAGGTGTCAGGTGTCAGGTGTGAAATAAAGAAGGAACGGAATGGAAGGGAAGTTTCTAGAAGTTGAAGACCTGGAAGTCTATAGGAAGCTCTGCCAGTTGCATATTGAAGTCTGCGAACTGACATACAGCTGGCCCAAGGAAGAAAAATATGAGCTTGGAGGACAAGTCAGGCGTTCATCTAACAGCTCTCCAGCGCAGCTCGCAGAAAAAAACGACGACAGGCACGTCAGGAACAAAATTGAAGGAGTCAATCTCAGCAGAGGTGAGGCAGGAGAGACCATTCATCATTTGTATATGTCCATGCTGAAAAGGTATATTCCTGAGGAAAAGTATTTGTCTTTTAAATCCCGATACAAGGAGTGTATCAGGATGCTTAATGGCCTTGAAAAATCCCTGGAAAATAAAATTCCTCCTAAGGACCGGGTATGGAAGACATCCGAGGCTACTGAGGATTATTTAGGAACTGCAGGAAAGTCTTCTCAAATTCCAGGTTGGCCTGACACCTGACACCTTTAACAACATACCAAACAACTACCATAATGAACAAAACAATTCCCTACGGAAAACAATCCATCGACCGGTCCGACATTGATGCCGTGACAGAGGTGCTGCAGTCGGATTTCATCACCACCGGGCCGAAGGTTTCTGAATTCGAGAAGTCGATATGCGATTTCACCGGTGCGAAATTCGCAGTCGCGGTCTCCAGCGGAACTGCGGCGCTCCACTGTGCGATGTTCGCAGCCGGCATAAAACCCGGAGATGAAGTGATCGTGACTCCGATGACGTTCGTCGCTTCGTCAAACGCCATCCTCTACTGCGGCGGTACGCCGGTGTTCGCCGACGTCCTGCCTGGCAGTCTCCTGATTGATCCGGCTGAAGTCGAGAAGAAGATCACGGAGCGGACAAAGGCCGTTGTTGCGGTGGATTACGCGGGCCAGCCCTGCGACTACGGCGCTTTAAGAGGAATATGCAAGAAGCATGGGCTTCTGCTCATATCCGATGCCTGCCATTCCATCGGCGCGAAATACAAGGGCGGGAAGACAGGCACGCTTGCCGACATGACGGCGTTCAGCTTCCATCCCGTGAAGCATATCACTACCGGCGAAGGTGGCATGATCACCATCGACAATCCTGATTTCGCCGCCCGCCTGAAGATGTTCAGGGGCCATGGCATATCGACGGACTACCGGCAGCGCGAGGAAAAAGGTTCATGGTTCTATGAAATGGTCGATCTCGGCTATAACTACAGGATAACGGACTTCCAGTGCGCCCTCGGGATCAGCCAGTTGAAAAAGCTTCCCGGCTGGATCAGCAGGCGACAGGAGATAGCAGCCAAATATGATGCGGAGTTCAAAGACAATCCTTCAATCATTCCAATCAGAAAGTCACCAGATATTTCCCACGCATACCATCTCTATGTCATAAAACTCGAAAAAGCCGACAGGAACCAGGCCTTTACAGAACTCAGGAACAGCGGAATCGGAGTGAACGTCCATTACATACCCGTCCATCTTCATCCTTACTATAAAAAGACGTTCGGAACCACCGAAGGGCTCTGTCCGGTTGCAGAAGATGCATTCAGGAAAATAATAAGCCTGCCTATGTTCCCGGGCCTGAAGGATGAGGAATTGAAAACCGTTATTACCAAAATCAAAAGGCTCTCATAAATATGTCCGCTTTTTTCGAAGCCATTCATACTGCTTTCAATGAGGCTGGAATCAAGCCAATCCTTGTTGGAGGGTGGGCCATAAACCTCCTTGGGCACGCTCGAAATACGATGGATTTCGATTTAATGATTCTTGAAACCGATGTTGAAAAATTACATTCTTATCTTGAGAAAGCAGGATTTCAACTCCTGTTCAAAAATCCTGAGTTATTTGCAAAATACAGTTATTCTCACGAAAAGATATTTGAACTGGATATTCTGTTTACCGACAAAACAACTTATGAAAGGCTAAAGTCTGATTCTTCGGAAATAAAAGTTGGAAAGATTGATTGTCTTCTGCCTTCCCCAATGTCAATAATCGCCATGAAACTCCACTCAATCAAGAACAACTTCGAAAACAGATTTCCAAAAGATTTTCCAGATATCATCGCTTTGAGTGATATACATGGAATAGACATGTCTTCGGAACCATTTAAAAAACATTGCCTTAAATTTGGCAATAAAAAAATCTACGATTTGATTCTCAACACAAGGTCACTGAAATGAAGCATTTAGCCATAAGAGAAAATGCGGATTATCATCTATCCAGATTTCCAAAAACAGCACACTCCAGCGCCGACTATGAAAAATTCATAAGAACCTGCTTTTCGGTCCTGCGTCCGCCTAAAGTAACACTGGCAGAGAGGTTGAAGAAATCTCCTAAGATCAGGTTTAAACTGGATTGAGGCATTGTTTTACAAATAGTCAGTTCAGAGGATATGGTTTTTCATTTAATGAAAAACTATGCAAGCAAGGAAATTTATCGGAGGATTAGAAGTGCCACAGACTAAAAAATCGCTGCGCGCCGGCCTGAAATTTAAAATCCCGTCATATGAAGACAAGACTCCGGCCTTGGAATACCATCCTTTGACTCCCAGCCAATACTTGAATTTCATAGAAACCGGAATCAAACTGCTCCCTGATCTCAAGGCTGCACGCGAGAGAAGCATGCTGCATGCCCCCACGGCCAAGTTCAGGCTGATCTGAGATTTTGTTTTCTTCTTTCTAAATTCGGTTCTACTTTTACGTAAACCATGGCACAAAATAGAACTTGATAAACCAGAAAGAAATTATCTGACATGCCCGGAATCAAGACATTCACATGGAGAGGCGAGAAGATATCCTCGCTCGTACTTGGGACAGTCCAGCTCGGGCTGGACTACGGGATAGCCAATTCGCAGGGCAGGCCTTCGGACGAACAGGCCACTGAACTCGTTGGCGCCGCTTGGAAAGGCGGAATAAGCTTCTTCGACACCGCCCAGGCTTACGGCGACAGCGAGACTGTCCTCGGGAAAACCATGGGCGCCCTGGGAATTGCGAATTCCGCAAAAGTGATCTCAAAGATATCCCCTGCCCTGTCACCGAAAGATCTCCCGGCGATATCCGCTTCCGTCGAGGAATCGATAAATAGGCTGGGAGTAAAACAGCTATGGGGTCTTATGCTCCACCGTACGGAATGGCTTGACAGCTGGAAGGAAGGGCTTGGCGAACTTCTCGAAGGCATGAGGAAAAGCGGAAAGGTAAGATATCTCGGCGTTTCCGTATATTCACCTGAAGAGGCAAAACGTGCGCTTGAAACAGAAGGGATCGACATGATCCAGGTTCCATGCAGCGCATGGGACCAACGGATGACAAGCTCCGGGATGTTCGGACTTGCAAAAAAAATGGACAAGCTCTGCTTTGTCCGAAGCATCTATCTCCAGGGCCTTCTCCTGATGAGCCCGGATGAAGTGCAGAAGAAGATTCCATCGGCATATAAGGCCTCGATGAAATGGTGCTCGATAGCACGCGAACATGGACTCACAAGGGCGGAACTGGCTGCGAAATTCGCAAAATCCCTCGACTTCCCGGTAGTGGCAGGAATGGAGAATGCGGAACAGGCGAAGGAAAACATAAAGCTTTTTTCAGCCCGTGCCCTTGGAACCAGGACCGCGCACGAAATACGTGACGCCCTCTCTCCGATGCTCACGGATGAAATCATAAATCCTTCAAAATGGAACATCCAGAAATGAATAAAGGCGTACTTGCAATAATCCAGGCCCGCATGGGATCCTCAAGGCTCCCTGGAAAGATGACACTTCCTCTCATCCATGGGAAAGGCGCTCTGGAACTCATGGTTGAACGAGTCCGGAGGAGCAAGAAGATAGACAAGCTGATCGTCGCCACGACAGTGAATCCTTCCGACGAGGAACTAGTTGAGATCTGCGGGAAGATGAATGTCGATTGCTTCAGGGGCAGCGAGGATGACGTTCTGGACCGGTTCTACCAGGCATATGCAACGGCAGGGATGGATTTCGAGACGATCGTGAGACTGACCGGCGACTGTCCATTGCACGATCCGGCCGTAATCGACAAGGTCATCTCAGAATTCCTCAATTCCGAGTCGGACTATGTGTCAAACGTGGATCCGCCGACATATCCCGACGGACTGGATACCGAAGTTTTCAGTTCTGCTGCATTAGTGAAGGCATGGTTCGAAGCCAAGATGAAGTCGGAAAGGGAACATGTCACCATCTTCATAAGGAACCGCACGGATTTATTCAGGAAATCAAATGTGAGGAACAGCGCGGATCTATCATCGTACAGATGGACGCTTGACGAGGAATCCGACTACAGGATGATAAAGTCTGTTTGCGAGAACCTGTATGACGCCAGGAAGGATTTCGGAATGGACGACGTCCTGGAATTTCTCGGAAAACATCCTGAAATAGATGCCATCAACAGGAAAATAGCCAGGAACGAAGGGCTGCTCAAAACATTAAATGAAGACAAGAAGGTGAAATAGTGAAAAAATTTACAAAGTCCTTGGATATGCTGCGCAGGGCGCTCAAGGTGACGCCCGTCGGATCGCAGACCTACAGCAAGAGCGCGAGCTACCTGAGCGGTCCGCACACCCCCTATTTCATGGACCATGGCAGGGGCAGCCACGTATGGGACATTGACGGCAACGAATACATTGACTTCATCCTGGGTCTGGGGCCGGTGACCGTCGGATACGACAATCCCGAGGTGAATGAAGCGATTTCGCGGCAGCTCAAGAAGGGGATCACGTTCTCGCAGGCGACATCGCTTGAGGTCGAACTTGCCGAGAAACTCGTCGACATAATACCATGCGCCGAAATGGTGAGGTTCGTGAAGAATGGCGGAGATGCGACCACAGCGGCCGTACGGCTTTCAAGGGCATACACCGGCAGGGACATGGTTGCAGTCTGCGGTTATCACGGGATGCACGACTGGTACATAGGCTCTACTGTCCTGAACAGGGGCGTTCCAAAATCAGTCCAGAACCTCACGAAAACTTTCGATTATAATGACATTTCCTCCCTTGAAAAGCTGTTCGGAAAATATCCTGGAAAATTCGCCGCAGTCATACTCGAACCTACGCAGGGAGATCCTCCAAAGGATAATTTTCTCGGCAAGGTCAAGTCCCTATGCCGGAAAAACGGCGCAGTCCTGATCTTTGACGAAGTCGTATCCGGTTTCAGAGTGGCGCTTGGAGGAGCCCAGGAATATTACAAGGTCACACCGGATCTAGCCGCCATCGGCAAAGGCATGGGCAACGGGCTTCCGATTTCCGCAGTTGCCGGAAAGAAGGATATTCTGAAGTTGATCGAGGACGGAATTTTCATTTCCACTACTTTCGGCGGAGAGGCTCTTTCGCTCGCGGGCAGCATGAAGACGATAGAGATACTTGAGAGGCCGGGCTCCTTCCCGCACATCTGGAAAGTGTCCTCAAAGCTCGCAGACGGCTCCATGAATCTTGTGAAATCCAAGGGGCTCGGGGACATCATCAGCATGTTCGGGCTGCCTCCGCACAGCGGATTAATCTTCAAGTCCGCAGGCAAGCTGGCAAGCCTGGATCTCCTTGCGGTATACCAGCAGAAGCTGCTTATGAGCGGGATACTCACGGTCGGAATAAACAATTTCTGCCTTGCCACCACCATGAAGGATGTCGACATGCATCTTGATGCGGTAGACCAGGCCCTCGACGACATCAGGGTGGCAATTGAACGCGACAGCATACGCGGAATAGTTGAAGGTAAAAGGATAACACCAATCTTCAAGAGAAACTGACATGAAGAAAAAGGCAGTCATAATCAGAGCGGACGCATCGGTCAGGACCGGCACAGGTCACGTGATGCGCTGTCTCGCACTGGCGCAGGGGCTCATAAGCTCCGGAGCGGACGTCCATTTCGCCGTATCCGAATGCCCTGAAACACTCGTGAAGAAGATCAAGTCGGAAAAAATATCCGTGGTGAAGATCAAGTCCAAGGCAGGAAGCATGAAGGACGCCGCGGAAACTGCGAAGTTCGCAGAGAAAAGGAAGGCGGTCTGGATCATCGTGGACGGCTACATCTTCTCTGAAAAATACCAGGAAGCCATAAAGGGTGCAGGACAGAGGCTGCTTTTCGTTGACGACTACGGCCATTGCAAGAGCTATTGCGCGGACATCATCCTCAACCAGAACCTCTATGCAGGCACGCACTTTTATCCTGAATACTCTCCATTCACAAGGATACTCCTCGGTACCCAGTACGCCTTACTCCGCAAGGAATTTTCACCGTACATCCATTGGAAGAGGCAGATTCCTGAAAAGGCGGTGAAGATGCTTGTCACTCTCGGCGGCAGTGATCCTGACAACACGACCCTCAAAATAATCAAGGCTGTCAAAGGTTCGCGCCTGGACATGCATGTCAAGATCGTCGCCGGAGGAGCCAATCCCCATATCAAATCCCTCGAAAAGGAAATTAGAAAATCTCCAAGTCTCCAAATTCTAAAGGATGTCCCGAACATGCCGGAACTGATGGCATGGGCGGACATCGTGATCACGGGTGGTGGAAGCACCTGCTGGGAGACGTGCTTCATGGGACTGCCGAACATCATCATATACTGCGCGGACAACCAGAAGCCCATAGCAATAAGCCTTGAAGCCGCAGGTGCCGCAATTGATCTCGGACACAACCGTGAGCTTGCCGAAAAGAAGCTGATATCAACCCTGAAGGAACTTGCCGGCGACGCCGAACTCCGCAGCAGGATGTCCGAGAAAGGCCGACTGCTTGTCGACGGCAGGGGCGCTGAAAGAATAATCTATTCGATGAACGGCCTTTTCCTGAGGAAGGCGGTGAAGGATGACTCCCGTTTCATATGGGAACTTTCAAATTCGAAGGTCATCAGGGAAGTTTCTTTCTCCAGGAATCCGATACCCTGGGACCATCACAAGGAATGGTATGAGAAGATGCTGAAGGACAAGAACTGCTTCTTCTGCGTCGCCGAGACTGCTGACGGGAAACATGCCGGACAGGTGAGGTTCAGGATGAATGGCCGCGACGCGACCATATCCACCAGCCTGGCGATGGAGTTCAGGGGCAAAGGGTACGGAAGCATCCTCATATACGAGGCTTCCAGCGCCCTCATGATGAGCTCGAAGATCAAGATAGTCCATGCATACATCAGACCAGAGAACAAGGGTTCTTTGAAATCATTCGAGAAGGCCGGGTTCAGACAGGTGGATCTTGACAGCTTCGCCATTGAAAGGGGATCATTGCATCTGATATTGGAGAAAAGCTGCACATGAAGAACTGCATACAGATAAACAAACGCAGGATAGGTCCGGGATATCCGGTATATGTCGTCGCCGAACTTTCGGCGAACCATGGACAGGATTTCAAGAAGGCTGTCGAGATCATAAAAGCCGCAAAAAAATCCGGTGCTGACGCAGTAAAGATACAGACCTACACTGCTGACACTCTCACCATCGACTGCGACAATAAATATTTCAAGATAGGCAAAGGTACGATATGGGAAGGAAGGACCTTGTACGGACTTTATGGCGAGGCATACACTCCCTGGGACTGGCAGCCCAGGTTGAAAATTGTCGCTGAAAAGCTGGGTCTGGACTTCTTCTCTACACCGTTCGATCCGAGCTCTGTCGAGTTTCTCCAGAAGATGAAGATGCCCGCATACAAGGTCGCATCATTTGAACTTGTCGACCTTCCTCTCATCAGGAGGATCGCAAAGACGGGCAAGCCGATGATCATGTCAACCGGGATGGCCTCCCTTAAGGAAATAGGCGAAGCTGTGAAGGCTGCGCGTTCGGCCGGATGCAGGCAGCTGGCGCTTCTGAAATGCACGAGTGCGTATCCTGCGAACTCTTCTGAGATGAACTTGAAGACTATTCCGGACATGGAAAGAAAGTTCGGTACAGTCGGAGGGCTTTCAGATCATACTCTTGGCTCGGCAGTGTCCGTCGCGGCGGTCTCGCTGGGCGCATCAATCATCGAAAAGCATATAACGCTGTCCAGGAAGGATCCGGGGCCTGACAGCGCATTCTCGCTTGAGCCTTCCGAGTTCAAGGAGATGGTGGACGCTATAAGGACGGTTGAAGCCGCGCTTGGAAAGGTGAACTACGCGGTTTCAGAGAAGGAGGCCGCGAGCCGCATGTTCAGGCGTTCTTTATTCGTAGTCGCAGATGTAAAGGCCGGGGAAAAATTTACTGCTGGAAACGTACGCTCGATAAGGCCAGGACATGGACTGGCTCCAAAATATCTTGATGCCGTCCTCGGGAAAAAGGCAAAAATGGACATTCCAAGGGGAACACCGCTGCAAAAAAAAATGTTCTAAGATAGACGGAGTGATCGGGTGTCAGGTGTCGGGTGTCAGGTGTCAGGGAAGAAAATTGGTTTAGGAAAGCAGGAATCCAGGAGATAATTTTATACATGGAAATCATCCTAAGAGAGCCGGCGCTGCCGATAATCAGGACCAGAAGGCTGGTCATAAGGGATATCGAGGTCAAGGATATATCCCCTGAATATGTCGCCTGGCTGAACAATCCCGAGGTCAACAAATTCCTTGAGGTAAGGTTTGTGGAACAGACGCACCGGAGCGTGGAGGATTATATAATTGCCAAGCTCAAAGACACAAGGTCTTCGAAGCATTTCGGCGTATACGACAAAGGCGGCGAACGGCTTATCGGGACAGTCACGCTTCCTTCGATAAAGTGGAAACACCTCTCGTCGGATCTTTCATTCGTGATCGGGCATCCTGACGCGCAGGGCAAAGGATATGCGACCGAGGCAGTACATGGAGTGGCATACTACTGCTTCAAGCACTGCGGTCTCGTCAAGCTATGGGCGGGATATTACGACGGTCATACGGGTTCTGCCAAGGTACTGGCAAAAAATGGATTCAAAGAGGAAGGAAGACTGGTGAAGGAGCTTGTCGACTATACTGGAAAAAGAGTGGATCATGTACTGGTCGGACTTCTTGCCGATGATTTCGTTCCTGATGAAAAGCTTCTTGGAAGCGGAGCTTGATGAACGGACCGGCAAATACAGGCAAGGGATTTTTACCTCTGGACATAGCCGGAGTCATGAACACCGGCATCGAGGAATGGTTCGCTTCCTACTCAGATCCTGTTCCATCTGTTTTTTTCTATGAAATCCGGGATAAATTGACCCGGTGTTTTTCGGAAAACAAGCCGGATGCCTCTGCGAAGCCGGATCTGCATCAGATATGGCTGGCGAACTACAAGATAGTATTCCTCCTGTCGGACTACTACTTCAAGTACTCGATGCTGATTGCGGCGGAGAAGCAAGGATACGCTGGACTTGTGACAGACGTTAAAATGGATTTCGACACCGCCCGCGAGCTTTACAGGAAAACGATATTCAGCAACGTGCGGATCCAGCGGCGTCCGTTCCCGAAGAACCTGGTTGACAGATACAGGTTCATAAGGCAGAACAAGTTCGATCCGGGAGCGTTTTATCCGGGATTCAACGACCGTCGAAAGAACTACATCATCGGGGACAGGGACAGAGCTGAGATCAAATTTTATCTCGAGGAGAACGGCATCGATCCATATTTCATCAATCCGACATTGCTCCTCAGCGACGGCGGCAAGAATTTGAACAGCGACCAGGAAGAAGAGACCAAGTCCATAGTCGACTCCTTCTTCAGCAGGATATTCGCTTCATTTCCTGAAACGAAGGAGGCTTTTGACGAATCCGTGCGAAGGACAATTTTCGAGATCATAATTGACAAGTACAGGCACTATTTCACATTTTTCGACACGCTTTCGGAATACAGCATATCAGGCAGGGATCTTATAGTATGCCCCTGCGGCAACATGCTTTTCAGGCTCTTCTGCTGTGCATGGAGACGGCACGGCGGCACTGTCACCGGATTCAGCCATGGCAACGTATACTCATATATCTATACGCCCGGGGATATCAACAATGGTTCGCAGCTGATTCTGGACAGGTACATCACCTGTTCAAAGGGTGAGACAAAGCTTCTGGAAGATTCGAGGAAGGATTTCAGGAACGGGCTTGAATCCAGGGCTGTCATGGAGACATGCAGGAATTCGTACTACAGGACTGTCTTCACCTCGGTCAGGAACGGGCCGGCTGTTGATTCCGTGAAGAAGGTCATGGTCGTAGGATTCCCCTACTCGTTCGACGTATATAACAACATGTCATACCTCCATCTTGAGATGTCCATCGTCAGGACGCTCAAGGACGCCGGTTTCCAAGTGCTGTACAAGGCCCATCCGGATTCACTTTCCGATGCAAGTGCCTTTTTCACGGGAATGACGGATTCGGTAATAACCGACAGTTTTGAAACAGTGTACAATATGGCGGACTGCGTCGTGTTCCCCATACATTATTCCACGACTTTCGGATTTACATTGATGACAAACCGTCCGATCGTGATCATGGAGAGCCCCCTGCTCACAGGCTGGCATCCGGATGTTGAGGGACTGATCAGGAAAAGATGCTCCTCCGTGAAACTGTCCTTCAACGAAAGATCCGTGTTCTCATTCGACAGGGAAGAGTTCATAAGATCGATCCATGAATCGATAAAACGCACTGATCAGGGCATAGTTGAGACCTTTGCATTCTGAAGGGAAACAAGGAAACATGAAATCTTTCAAATTTGAGAAACGCGACTGCGACTGCTGCGGCTCCAGGAACATCGAGGAGCTTTCATCTTATTCCGTGAAGACAAGGACTCTCTCCGAAATCTATCTCTGGAAGGTGAGGAATGTGATATGCCGCAGCTGCGGATTCGCGTTCGTATCGCCAGTACCGGGGAATGACATGCTGAAACAATACTACGGCGACTCGTTCGAACTGTCCCAGGTCAACTATTCGATCGAAAAACGCATATCCCTGATCAGGAAATACATGGAGGGGCGCAACTCCTCATTCCTTGAGATAGGCGGGAATAATTCGTCGGCTTTCCTGAAGGAGCTCTCGAAGTATTTCAGGAAAATCTGTACGATGGAGATCAACCAGAGCTGCACCTCGGTGTTCAGGAATGCTGGCGACGTCCCGGCCAGCTCGATCGACATGGCGTCAGCTTATTTCGTCCTTGAACACATAACCAGGCCAAAAGATTTCCTCCTCTCATACAGGAAGATATTGAAAGATGGAGGCATCCTGATAGTCGAGATCCCCAACCTCTATATCTACCCGCAGAATCCTGCAGGGATCTTCCAGTGCGAACACGTCAACCATTTCTCACCTGTGACTCTGTGCAGGATGGCAGCCAGCTGCGGCTACGAGATGCTCGAGGTCGGCCAGAATGGGTGCAGCAGGGCTTTCGGATTCGTCGCAGTTCTCAGGAAGGCAGCCATAAGAAAAAGTTCAAAGCCGGATCCGGTTGAATACATGTTCGGCAAGGCCTGCATGCTCGAGGGCTATGAAAGCGTGATTAGGCTAGAAAAGAACATGATTTCCGCCAGGAAGAGCATTTTGTCGATGTCCAAGAAGGGCAGACCGGTAATCATATGGGGTGCAAACTGGATCTGCCTGAGGCTCCTCAACAATTTCAGGATTCCGGACAATGCAGTCGTCATAGACAGGGACCTGAAGAAGAAGGACTACTTCAGCGGCATCAGTGTACGCCTTCCGGAGGATGCGATTTCCCAGATCAGGAAATCGTCGTTCTTCATAATAAACACTCGATACTATGCCGACGAGATCGTTTCCTGGATCGCGAAGCATGCGAAGAGGAAACTGCAGAAGTCCGAATATTGCGTTCTCGACTATTATTGAAAGGATCACAAACAGAAATGTACTCGCTTTTAAAAGAGCTTTTCCCGATCTGCAGGAGCATCACCGGCGACGGAGTCCGTGAAAGCCTGGGGATAATCGGCAGGCGGATCCCGCTGCGCGTCACGGAAGTTCCGAGTGGCACGCGCTGCTTCGACTGGACGGTTCCGGACGAATGGAACATCAGTTCGGCATCAATAACTGATTCAAAGGGCAGGAAAACTGTGGATTTCGCAGACAACAACCTGCATGTGGTCAATTACAGCGAACCTTTTTCAGGCACGCTCGAGCGCGAGGAGCTCATGCCGCATCTCCACAGCATCCCATCACAGCCAGACGTGATTCCATACGTGACGACATATTATAAGAGACGGTGGGGTTTCTGTCTCAGGCACAAGGATCTCCTCAAATTGAAAAAAGGCAAGTACAAGGTCGAGATCAAATCAAGCCTGAAACCCGGCTCCCTGACTTTCGCCGACGCGGTAATCCCCGGCAGGACGAAAAAGGAGATCGTAATCTCGTCATACCTGTGCCATCCATCGCTGGCAAACGATTCAATTTCCGGAGTAGTCGTAGCCACGCACCTGTATAAATATCTGAAGGCGAGAAAGGACAATTATTACAGCTACAGGTTCATCTTCGTACCGGAAACGATAGGAGCGATAGCCTATCTCAAGATGCACAAGGAGCATTTCCTGAAGAACGTATATGCCGGCCTGGTACTGACATGCCTCGGCGATTCCGGCCCTTTCAACTACAAGAAGACCAGGCAGGGCGACCACTCGCTGGACAGGATATGCGCGAATGTCCTGAAGCATTCAGGGCATCCATACAGTCTGAGGGAGTTCTGGCTTCCGGGCAGCGACGAGAGGCAGTACTCCTCGCCGGGATTCAACATTCCAGTCGGCTCGCTCATGAGATCGGTATATGGTGAATTCAAGGAATATCACACGTCCGACGACGACTTGAACTTCGTCAAGGAGAAGCACCTTGAGGAAACTCTCCAGATGTATAAGTCCGTCATAGATGCTGTCGAAAGTGATTTCCACTACATCAATCTCAATCCTTTCTGCGAGCTGCACCTGTCGAAGTATGGACTTGGCAGCAACCCGTTCAAGCAGGAGGATCCCAACAGGTATTTCAGGAAGATACTGACCCTTCTGAACTTCTCAGACGGGAAACATTCCCTCTGCGAGATAGCGGACAAGCTGGACGTGCCGGTGCTTGAACTTGCGGAATTCGCAAAGACACTCGAACAGAAAAAACTGATGAGGAGATCATGAAAGACTTCAAGATTCTGGACTGCACGCTGCGGGATGGAAGCTATGTAAACCGTTTCCAGTTCAGCGTACATGAGACAAGATACATATGCGCCGAACTTGAAAAATGCGGCATAGATTATATCGAGGTCGGGCACGGACTCGGACTCGGCGCATACAGACTGGGCGGCGAATACGCGGCTGCGGCCACCGACGAGGAATATATCGGCGCTGCTGCTGAATCCGTGAAAAAATCCTTGTTCGGCACCTTCTGCATCCCCGACATAGCGAAACTCGAGGACATCGACATTGCCAGCAAATACGGCATGAAACTGATAAGGATCGGCACAAATGTAGATGCAGTGGAATCGAGCAGGCCTTTCGTTGAAAGGGCGAAGAAATACGGGATGACAGTATGCGCCAACTACATGAAGTCATACTCCGTATCGCCGGAGGACTTCGTCAAGAAGGTCCGCCTGTCCAAATCCTATGGCGTCGACATCATTTACCTGGTTGATTCTGCAGGCGGAATGCTGCCTAAGCAGATTGAGTCCTATATAAGGACAGTGAGGGATTCTGTCGACATGAAAATAGGATTCCACGGGCACAACAATCTCGGACTTGCATTGGCTAACTCGCTGGTCGCCCTCGACATGGGCGCATATTTCATTGACTGTTCAATGCAGGGCCTGGGCAGGAGCGGAGGCAACGCCCCCACTGAACAGTTCGCCCTCATCATGTTGAAGATGGGCAACGATCATGACATCGACGTCTTCAGGCTTCTCGACCTGAGTTTTGACACAATCCAGCCCCTTGTCCAGCAGACTGGGCTGAACCCGATCGATCTTGTGTCGGGATATGCGATGTTCCATTCGAGCTACATGCCCCTGATCAGGAAATTCTCTCTGAAGTACGATGTGGATCCGCGCTCGCTGATAATCGAGCTGTGCAAAGTCGACCAGGTGAACGCCGACCCCGCGCTTATCGAGAAGATAGCCTCCGCACTGCCGAAGATTAAGAACGATTTCATATACGGCAAATACCATCTTGAACGCTTCTTTGTAAACGAACAGCAGGTGAAATAAAATCATGAAATTCGTGGATCTCACGCTTCCCATGAAGAAGGGCATGCCCTTCTATCCGTCCGGGCTCCATACGCCGTTCTCGGCAGAAAAGACCGCTGAGATCGGCGCCAACGGCAGGGAAATAAGAAGGATCGAGATGGGTTCCCACTGCGGGACACATATCGATGGGATGACTCATTTCCTTAAAAACGGATGGTCCGTGGACAAGATTCCCTTGTCAATCCTAGTCGGGCCCGCCTATCTGGTCAATCTCGGGAAACTTCCTCAGGATTCCGTGATCACAAGGAAGGATGTCTCCGACAGGCTTCCAAAAGGCAGGAAGATAGAAAGGCTCCTGCTGCGCGCCGACTGGAGCCGCTTCTGGGAGAAAAAGCAGTATTTCAATGGATGGCCCCATCTCAGCGAGGACTGTTGCAGCTTCATCGCCGAAAAAGGCATAAAGCTTGCAGGATTCGACTTCCCCTCCCCTGATGAGACATTCACCGGGAAAAACTTGGACTCGCCAAACCATAAGTTCTTCCTGAAAAAGAAAATTGTACTGATTGAATACCTGACCAATCTTGGAAAACTCAAACCAGGCAATATCTTCCTGATTGCCCTTCCCCTCAGAATCGCCGGAGGGGACGGATCGCCGTCAAGGGTCGTCGCCTACAACATTTGAAGATAAAATGAAATACAATATTACAGAACATGCGATCATAACACGGCACGGAAACGGCAATGTGCTCTTCTATAACCTTCTCCTAAGGAAGGGCCTCGTTGCTGAAACAAAGGCGTTCCAGGTGCTCTCATCATTGCTTGAAGACGGCAGCGCTTCAGCCGGCACACCCCTGAAATTCGCCGACATCAGCTGTTTCTCCCTGTCCGACTGCCTTCTCGACAATCCTTCCGGGTTGTCAACGGCAAAGCCGGACATGAAGAAATCATCTCCGGCATCGGGTTTCATTAAGCTCCTGATCGACTACAGCATAGTGTCTGACAGCGGTGAATACATGCAGAAAGCCGGGAAGAAGATGAGCTTGTTCGACAGCTCCCACATGGGCAACTTCCATCAGGACATAGGAAGATTCCTGATGGAGAACAAGAAAGGAACTCCGGAGGAATGGTGGATCTACCAGAAGTTCAACAGGGATCTTGAAGGTGTGCGCAACACTCCATACCGCTGGGTGCAGAATAAGTTCCTTGACAAGTTCTTCCCGAAGGATTTCAAGGGAGGAAAAGTCCTGGACTTCGGATGCGGCGTCGGTTACTACAGCAATTTCTTCAGATCCAGGAACGCTGATGTCACGGGCGTGGATCCGAGCCCCCTCTACATTAAACTGGCCCGCAAGCATTTCCCTGAAGACAGCAGGCTGAAATTCCTGGAGCATTCATTCGACACCTCCGAGGACTTCAAATTCCTTGGGAAGAACAGCTACGACATCATCTACCTGAGCGACGTGCTCCTCTACTATTTCGAACCTTACAAGAAGATGGAGATCAGCCCCCAGGAACTTCTGAAGATACTCAAAGGTCTGTTGAATCCCAACGGCATGATATATGTGCTGGATCCGCACGGATGCTTCCATCTTCAGCCGTGGATGGGCACATCAATGCCGTTCCTTGTCAGCGCTGAATACAGGAACAGGAAATACAGGGTCACTCCTTCTCTTATGGAATTCTCAATGGCAGTCGAAAATAGCGGACTTTCCATAAACAGGATCAGGGAGCTCTATTCAAACGAAAAATCCAAGGAGCAGAACAGGAACGTCACCAAGGAATTTCCGCTGTGGTGGCTGTTCGAGCTGAAATCAAGATGATCCCTTCCGACAATCCATCCCGCATGATCAGCCGTATCCTGGAGGAGAACGCATGCAAAGTCTTCTTCATAGACGGTAAAAGCGACAGTTCATACACTTACGGTAATCTTCACGGAATGTGTTCCTGCTTCAGGAAGAAGCTAGGATCAAAATCTGGAAAACAGCCTGTCGATGTCGCGGTGATTCTGAGGGAGCAGGCCTCATACATGCCGGTCCTGCTGGCGTGCTGGAGCAGTGGAAGGATCCCTTCGATAATCGATCCGAACGCGACGTCCGAGAAATTCGAGACTCTCAACAGGCTGATAAGGTTCAAGTCCATAATAACTGATTTCGATCTTGCCCGAGGATATTCCAAGCTTCCTAAACATAGATACGCCCATGAAATACCTGCCGGCACAAGAAAATCTGCAGCACTTGAAGTCAAGCTCCCCGCCAGGAGCCCTTTCGTGATCCTGTTCACGTCCGGATCAACAGGAATTCCGAAATGCGTGCCACTTTCGTTCGAAAATATAACAAGCAATGTAAGGGCGTTTTCAAACAGGCTGGGCATAAACAGGAACGACTGCTTCCTCTGCACTTCTCCGCCATGGTATGCGCACGGACTCTACAACAGCCTGCTTTCATCATTCTTCCTCGGCGCAAAAATAATGTCGCCAGGAATACTGAACGTCATGAACTGCGGTCTGGCACTCGACAGATCCGGAAGATACGGTGCGAGCATATACCATCTGATGCCCTCGATGCTGAAGATACTGACGATGGTAGGCAGGAAGATAGGTTCCGGACTGCCAAAATTCAGACATGTGATATGCGGAACCGCCAGGCTTGAGAAAAAGGACAAGGAGGATTTCGAGTCCCTGTTCAGGATACCGGTGACGCAGCAGTATGGGATGACTGAGACCTTGTTCATGTGCGTTAACGACCGCGGACAGGACAAATATTCAGAATCGGTCGGCAGACCGGTCGGGTGCAAGCTGAAGATCGTCGACGGCGAAGGAAGGACTCTAGGGAAGAACGAGACCGGTGAAGTAATCTGCAGGTCTGACAGCATGTACGGCTCCTACTATTTCCAAAAGGAGGAGACTACCGCTTCATATTCTGACGGCTGGTTCCGCACGGGCGATTCCGGATTCTTCAATGAAGATAATTACCTTTTCATAACAGGCCGCCTCAAGGAGATCATCAAGAAGGGCGGAATGAACGTCAATCCCAACGAGATAGACGGGGTGCTCATGAAATCCCCTCTTCTGAAGCAGGCGAAAACCATTGGAATTCCTGACAGCACCTACGGCGAGGAAATCATCTCTTTCGCGGTTAAGTCCGACAAGTCCGCCACCGAGGCGGAACTGATCGCCCTCTGCAGGAAGAAGCTTCCCGCCTCGCATGTCCCGAAGAAAATATTCCTCATCAATGAAATGCCTCTCACATCGACGGGCAAGGTTTCAAGCTCAGACCTGGCCTCGCTCGCACTGAAAATGCAAAAATCCAAAGGAGAATGAAATATGGCTGCGAAGAATGTGCCAAGGATAATTAAGATTATCAAAGATCTTTCCAAGAACAAGACAGTGGGGATTGATACGAAGCTGCTTGATTCGGGAGTAATTGACAGCCTCATGACAATGAAACTCATCGAGATGCTGGAGAAGGAGTTTTCCGTATCCATCCCGAATGAAGAGTTCACGCATTTCAACTTCAACACGATCAAGGCGATGTCCGAACTTGTGGATCGTCTGAATATCAAAGGAAGCAAAAAGAAATAATGGGAATCCTCTTCAAGGCTGACAACGGCGGTTTTACTGGCAGGGATTTCGATGCGGTGCTTTCGCGCCTTGACCTTTCCGGAAAGACGGTGCTTGTCTATTCGCGTCTCCTGAGCTTCGGACGGCTGACAGGCGAAGACGCCGTCAAGGCAATGGTACTCGGCATGAAGAGGCATATCGGCGCAAAAGGCACCCTCTGCATTCCCGCATACAGCTTCAGCGGCTATAACAATGCGGTGTATGATCCTGAAAACTCCAGGTGCATAGTCGGGCAGCTCGGTGAAACTGCCAGGAAAATGCTCGGATTCAAGAGGACATTCCATCCTGTCTATTCACATGCCGTATGGGGGAAACATTCGAAATACCTGCTGGCACAGAATCCCCACAGTTCATTCGGTGATGACTCATTCTTCGAACTGTTCTCGAGCATAGAAGGGTCGTGCATACTGTTCCTCGGAACTACGCTCAGCACGGCGACCATTGTCCACCGCTATGACCAGCATTGCGCCGCAAAAGGCCGTTTCCTCAAGAATTTCACGGCAAAGTGCCTCGTTGATGGCAAAGTATCCGACATGCAGTTCGATTCATTCGTAAAGGACTATGAATACTACAACGGAAGGGTGAACTGCCTGGCTCCGCTGGAAGTGCTCGCAGACGACCTTGGTATCATCAAGAGGGAGAGGTTCGCCAACGACTGGATCCACATGATATCCGAGAACGATTTCAGGAACATCTATTCCATGTTCCTTTTGAATGGCATGACCGACTACCTGATGAGCAGCGTAGCAGATTTCCAGGAATACTACCAGAAGAATAATTTCCGTTATTTCATGGACAGAATTTCCAAAAAGGAGCTGTCTCGTTTGAAGAAACTATATAAAAGTGGGAAAATGACATGAGCAGTAAGAAAGTATTGGTCACCGGGGCCGATGGATTCATCGGCTCGCATCTGGTCGAAATGCTTGTCAGGAAAGGCTTCGACGTCAGGGCGTTATCACTATACAATTCCTTCAACAGCTGGGGCTGGCTGGAGGACATCGGATGCCTGAAGGAAGTGGAAGTAGTGAGCGGGGACATATGCAATCCGCACTTCTGCGCCAATGCCGCCAAAGGCGTAGACACGGTCTTCCACCTTGCCGCGCTCATTGCGATACCTTACTCCTATTCGGCGCCATCAAGCTACATCGATACCAACGTGAAAGGCACTTTCAACATATGCCAGGCCGCCCTGGACAACGGATGCAGGAAGCTGATCCACACCTCCACCAGCGAAGTCTACGGCACTGCGCTCTATGTCCCGATCGATGAAAAGCATCCCATGCAGCCACAGAGCCCGTATAGCGCGAGCAAGATCGGCGCTGATGCAGTGGCATTGAGCTTCTTCAATTCATTCAGCCTTCCGGTGGTGACTGCGAGACCTTTCAACACCTACGGCCCGAGGCAGTCGGCCAGGGCTGTCATTCCCTCGATAATAATCCAGATCGCGGCCGGCAAGAAGGAAATCAAGCTGGGAGATGTCACCCCCACCAGGGATTTCAACTATGTAGAGGACACCTGTGCCGGATTCCTGAAGCTTGCAGCCTGCAACAAGGCGATAGGCGAAACCGTGAACATCGGTTCAGGCACCGAGATATCTATCTCTGACACATTGGACATGATCAAGAAACTCATGAAAAGCGATGTTAGGATCGTAACCGACAGGAAACGTGTACGCCCCAAGAATTCCGAAGTGTTCAGGCTGTTCTGCGACAACACCAAGATCAGGAAGCTGACAGGGTTCAAGCCGGAGTTCACGCTTGAGGAAGGACTCGAGAAGACGATCAATTGGTTTACGCGCAAGGAAAATCTTTCAAGATACAAGGCGGACATCTACAATGTATAAGGGAATAGTCGGATTCATAAGGAACATATATGGCGGAAGGGAAAACATCCCGCTCCATGAACCCTGCTTTTCAGGCAGGGAGAAAAAGTATGTGTCCGACACCATAGACACTAGCTTCGTCTCGTCGGTCGGCGAATATGTCAACCGGTTCGAAAGGGACACCGCCGCTTTCTGCGGTGCGAAGTTCGCAGTTGCAACGGTGAATGGAACTGCCGCACTGCATATCGCGCTGAAGCTTTCAGGCACCAAGGCCAACGATGAAGTCCTGACCCAGCCACTCACCTTTGTAGCGACAGCAAATGCGATAAGCTATACCGGCGCGCTGCCAGTCTTCATTGACGTCGACAGGGACACGCTTGGATTGAGCTCAGAAAAGCTGGCTGATTTCCTGAAGGCAAACGCCGTCCTCAGAAAAGGCGGCGCGTTCAACAGGAAGACCGGCCGAAGGATCAGCGCCTGCGTCCCGATGCACACATTCGGACATCCCTGCAGGATAGATGAGATCGCGGCGGTATGCAGGAAATACAAGATAGCACTGGTGGAGGACGCCGCTGAGTCTATCGGCAGCCTGTATAAGGGAAAGCACACCGGCTTGTTCAGCAAGGTCGGAATCCTCAGCTTCAATGGCAACAAGATTATCACGACCGGTGGCGGAGGAATGATAATCACCGACGATGCGAACTTCGCAAAAAAGGCAAAGCACATCACCACCACCGCAAAAATCCCGCACAAGTGGGAATATGTCCACGATGAGACCGGATACAACTACAGGCTTCCGAACCTTAACGCCGCCCTCGGATGCGCCCAGCTGGAGCAGCTCGACGGGTTCCTCAGGAAAAAAAGAAAACTTGCCGCCGCGTATGCGGAATATTTCAAGGGCGCAGGGATCCCATTCGTGCTCGAGCCCGAACATGCACGCTCCAACTACTGGCTCAACGCAATACTGTTGAAAAACAGAGCTGAGAGGAATAAATTCCTCCTGTACTCCAATTCGAACGGAGTAATGACACGTCCCGCGTGGAGGCTCATGAACAAATTGAAGATGTACAGGTCCTGCCAGTGCGCTGACCTGGAGAATTCAAACTGGCTTGAAGACAGGATCGTAAACATTCCAAGCAGCGTGAAAAAATGAAAAAGTCAATCATTGTAATCGGAGGAGGAGGACATGCCAAGGTCCTCATAGGCGTACTGAAGAAACTGAAGAATTTCCGTATTGTCGGTTATACAGACATAAAGGACAAGGGTGAAATTCTGGGCATCAAACACCTTGGTGATGACTCCGTGCTCAGCAAGCTGGCCGTCAAAAATCGCACCGCATGCGCGGCGCTCGGTATCGGAAAGACAGAGAAGCCCGACTGCAGGAAAAGCATGATCGCAAATCTTAAGAAACTCGGGTTCCGCCTTCCTGCAATCATATCCCCTGACGCAGTCGTCAACGAAGACGTGATACTCGGAGATGCGACTGTTGTCTTTGACGGAGTGGTCGTAAACAGCGGTTCCCGCATCGGCTGTGCCGTAATTCTCAACACTAACTCCACGATCGAGCATGACTGCACCATTGGCGCCTTCACACACATAGCGCCCGGAGCCACCCTCAGCGGTGGAGTCGAGATTGGGGAAAACTCTTTCATAGGCGCAGGTTCGACCATAATTCATGGGACAAAGGTAACCAGCAACTGCATTGTCGGGGCAGGTTCGGTGGTAATAAGGAACTTCATAAAACCGGGTACATTCGTCGGGAATCCTGCGAGGAAGATAAGATGAAGACAGGCGGAACATTCGTCATAGCTGAAATCGGGGTCAACCACAACGGTTCACTGGCAATGGCCAGGAAGCTTGTCAATTCCGCCGTGAAATGCGGAGCTGATGCGGTGAAGTTCCAGACTTTCACAGCCGACTCACTGGTCACGCGCTCGGCCGTCAAGGCCGCATACCAGAAGAAAAGCACATCCTCTTCCGAATCCCAGTACAAGATGCTGAAGAAACTGGAACTCAGCAGGGAGGAACACATAGTCCTGAGGAACCACTGCAGGAAGATTGGCGTTGAATTCCTTTCATCCGCCTTCGACGAGGACAGCGCAGACTTCCTATACGACATAGGCATGAGGAAGTTCAAGATTCCATCCGGCGAGATTACCAACCTCCCCTACCTCAGGCATATCGCTCTGAAAAAATGTCCGATAATCCTATCGACCGGAATGTCAACCATGAAAGAGGTCGGTGAAGCTGTTGGAATCATTTATTCCGCTGGCAACAGGAATGTGAGCCTGCTGCACTGCGTGACCGAATATCCGGCCCCGCACGCGGAGATCAATCTCAGGGCGATGCTGTCAATGAAAGACAAGTTCAAAGTCGAGGTTGGATATTCCGATCATACTGCCGGCCCGGAGATCCCGATAGCCGCCGTGGCCCTCGGGGCAAAGATCATAGAGAAGCATTTTACTCTTGACAAGGCTCTTCCCGGACCCGATCACAAGGCTTCGGCCGATCCTGCGGAATTCGCAGGCATGGTCTCAGCCATCAGGAATGTCGAGAAGGCGCTGGGCGACGGAGTAAAGAGGCCGGCCAGATGCGAGATGAAGAACATCTGCGTGGCCCGCAAAAGCATCGTCGCCGCCTGCCAGATCATGAAGGGAGAGCTTTTCAGCAGGAGCAATCTCCGCATCAAGAGACCTGGAACAGGAATTTCGCCGATGAGGATCTGCAGTGTCATAGGCAAAAAGGCAAAAAGAACCTTTAACACGGACGGCTTAATAGAATTATGAAAAGAAAAATCTGCGTAGTCACCGGAACCCGTGCCGAGTACGGACTGCTGCACTGGCTCATGAAGGAGATCGACAACGATGCCTCCCTTAAACTCCAGCTGGCAGTCACAGGCGCACATCTCTCTCCAGAATTCGGCCTTACCTACAGGATGATCGAGAAGGACGGATTCCAGATCGATGAGAAAGTCGAGATGCTCCTGTCATCCGATTCCGATGTCGGCATCGCGAAATCGATGGGACTGGGGCTGATGTCGTTTGCGGAATGCTTCAGCCGCCTCAGGCCTGACATTGTAGTCGGTCTTGGCGACCGCTACGAACTGCTGAGCGCGGTGACCGCGGCCCTGGTCACAAGGGTTCCAGTTGCGCACATACACGGCGGCGAGCTGACTCAGGGCGTCTTCGATGAGCAGATCAGGCATTCGATAACGAAGATGTCGCATCTTCACTTCACCGCCGCTGAGGAATACAGGGAAAGGGTGATCCAGCTCGGAGAGGATCCGGAACATGTCTACAATGTCGGAGCGCCGGCGCTTGACAGCATAAGCAGGCTCAGGATGCTGTCCAGGGAGGAGTTCGCCAAGGAGACCGGTTTTGAATTCGGCACTGTGAACTTCCTTGTGACGTTCCATCCTGTGACCCGCGGCAAAACCGGTGTCGAGGCTCAGGCGATTGAACTTCTGCGCGCGCTGGACCGCTTCAAGGATGCCAAGGTAATATTCACGCAGTCGAACGCCGATCCGGACGGCAGGAGGATTTCCGAACTGTTCGGTGCATATGCGAAAAGGAATTCCGGACGCTGCATGTTCGTGAATTCGCTCGGACAGATGAAATATCTTTCAGCCTTGAATCACATCGACGCGCTCATAGGCAACTCCTCAAGCGGGCTCATAGAGATGCCGTATTTCAGGAAGCCCACGGTAAATATAGGATCGCGGCAGGATGGCAGGATCAAGCCTGATTCTGTCATAGACTGCGAACCTTCAGCCGGATCCATAGCCGGTGCGATCTCGAGGGCGTGCTCCCCGGAATTCCTCGGCAGCCTGAAAAAGATGCAGAATCCATATGGGAAGCCCGGAGCATCCCTCAGGATCAAGAACATCCTGAAAAGCACCTCCCTCAAGGACATCCTCAACAAGAAGTTTCACGATATAAGAAGCCAGGACAACACAAAATGATCAAAGAATTCTCCGACATCCTGATCGATCCCAAGTCGCGGCTCAAGGCCGCGATGAACCAGCTCAATGTGACCGCCAAGAAAATCCTCTTCGTAGTGGATGAGAACAGGAAAATGACAGGTTCTCTTTCGGACGGGGACATAAGAAGATGGATACTCTCCGGGGGAAGCCTAGAGGCTGAGATACGGAAAGTATGCTTCAAGAATACTTTTTTCGTAACTCCGAATTTCAACGTAGAAGAAGTCAAGTCCCAGATGCTGAAGAGGAAGATCAACATCGTCCCAGTTCTCGATTCCGAAAAGAAAATAGTGCAGTTCCTCACAGCCGAGAAATTGTTCAACGCCGTACCTAAGCCTGAAAAGAAGACGCCGATCAAACTGCCTGTCGTGATCATGGCAGGAGGAAAGGGGACACGCCTCGATCCGTTCACGAAGATACTTCCGAAGCCGCTCATCCCAATCGGCGACAAGGCCATAATAGAGATCATCATCGAGAAGTTCGTGGAATACGACGTCGACACCTTCTATCTTTCGCTCAACCACAAGTCCAAGATCATAAAGTCCTATTTCGAGGAACTTGCCCCCCCATACAAGATCAAATACCTCTACGAGGACAAGCCCCTCGGAACAGCAGGCTCCCTCAAGCAGCTTGAAAACAGCCTCTCTGGCTCGTTCATCATGACCAACTGCGACATCATCATCGAAGCCGACTACAACGAGGTGCTCAACCACCACGAGAAGGAGGACAACGACATCACCGTCGTCGCCTCCCTCAAGCATTTCAACATCCCGTACGGCATCTGCGAGATCAGCAAGAAAGGGACGCTGTTGAACATCAAGGAAAAGCCGGAATACAGTTTCCTTGTCAACACCGGCATGTACATCATCAAATCCGAAGTGTTGTGCCATATCCCGCAGGACGAGTTCTTCCATGTCACGCATCTCATCGAGGACGTGAACAGCAAGGGCGGGAAGATCGGCATATTCCCGATCAACGAGAGCGCATGGATTGACATTGGCGAGTGGAAAGAATACAAGCTCGCACTGGAGAAGTTCAACTAATGTTCAAAGGCAAAAGCATATTGGCAATAATTCCGGCCAGGGGCGGAAGCAAGGGCATACCAAGGAAGAACATCATCCCTGTTGCAGGAAAACCTCTTATCGCATGGACAATAGAGGAGGCGAAGAAATCAAGTCACATCGACAGGCTGATCCTCTCATCCGACAATCCGGAGATCATTTCCGTGGCACGCAAATTGGGCTGTGAAGTGCCATTCAGGCGCCCGGCTGCACTTTCGACGGACAGTTCTCCAAGCATCGACGCCGTCCTGCATGCTTTAAGGAAGGTTGGGACCGGCTATGACTACATTATCCTCCTGCAGACGACTTCACCGATACGTTCATGCGAGGACATCGACGGAGCCATTGAGAAATGCATCTCACTCAACGCCGACTCATGCGTTTCGGTAGTAGAGCCCAAGAAATCTCCTTTCTGGACCTACAAGACGGATTTGAAAGGCCGGCTGGTCCCGCTGATCAAGAGGGGACTCGTCAAGAGACGTCAGGATCTGCCGCAGACCTACTGCTTGAACGGCGCCATATACGTGGCCAAAGTCGAATGGCTGCTCAAGAGCAAGTCGCTGATCGGGAGGAACACCGTCCCCTACGTGATGGGAGAAATTAATTCCATTGATATTGACAGCCGTTTCGAACTGGACATCACCGATTTCATAATCAGAAAAATGCAAAGGGAAAGCGGCGTCTGGAAAAAACACCATGCGAAATAAAATAAAAGTCCTACTGCATGCAATGACCTACAAGCGGGATTTCGGCTTTGTATACTGCCTTTCCAGAGTACTGGACCGCCTGGGATGCGATGTTTGCGTATGCAGCAATACTGATTATATATCGCTGCCTATGCGCCTGTGGAAACCAGATGTCGTATTTTATGAGACGATAGGAAGGACAGAACGGTTGAGGAAAACCTTTCCGGACGCACAGCTGGTATTGTGGAATGCCGAGAGCTGCCGCTTCGACACATATCCGCCTTTCGAACTTGATATAGCTTCAGACCCAGTGAAATACCAATATATGGGCAGAGTGTTCCTCTGGGGGGAAGAGACAAGGAAAATGATTATAGATCATGCCAGGAAGAACAATTGGAATTGGATAACCGACGACCTTGACAGATTTGAAGGAAAATTCGTCGTCGTCGGACACCCAAGGCTGGATCTTGTCAAATATGGAATCAAAAAGACAAATAACGGGAAAGACAAGATCAAAATTGGAATAATAAGCGCCTGCAGCGGGATAAACAATGGAAAGTTCTCCATGCCGGAACTGCTTCTTGACGACAACAGTGCAGACGACAAATTCACCATGTCGGAGGAATTCGCTTTTCAAGCCAAGTACTACCAATTGACAAAAAGGATGATGACGGATTTCGGAACCGACAAATATGAATACAGCCTGAGGCCGTATTTCCTTGAGAACATCCCCGCCTATTCATCCTGCGAACTGGTCAAGTCGGGCAAGCTGAACATAGACAATTCAATTGAATTCGCCTCCTGGTTGAAGAAGCAGGACCTGGTCATTGGCGCAGTATCCACGACAATGTATCTTGTCGCCGCTGGAAACAAGCCCTATATAAGCGTTGACCTTCTGCTTGAAAGACCATTGGAGAGAATAGTTTTCGCCCAGGAATATCTTTCCGGGATTTCAAGACATTGCCCCAGAACATATGAGGAATTTTCCAGGATGGTGGATAATTACAAGGATTTCTCCCTGACATTTGACTCCAGCCCGATATTAATGAATCAGCTCACAAAATATCTCAGCGCCAGGGAGGAGCTGCCTGTACTTTTCCTGATGGCCAGGCAAATAATTCAAAGCGCCGGGAAGAACACCCAGAAACCCGGATTGCCGACAAGTCTATGCATGGCATTAAATTCATTGCGGACCATGTATGCCGAATTCCGTGGTGTAGCTTCAAGTAAAAACGACTACAGCCATTTCCGCAAGAGCGACCTTGAAATTGCAGACACAGAATTTGGTAATACGATAGAGGATATCCTAGCATCAATCCCGCATGAACAGAAAGAATCGGTCATGCATGGAAAGTGCAACTGCGGTAAATAAGCACTGATGCCAGGCAAACAGCTAATGACCAAAATCAACATCCTCACAAATAATTCATGCCCGAATTCAAAGGCGTTCAACTGTCCCCTGCTCGCCTCAAGGACATATTTCGAGGACAAGGGATTCGAGCTTGATTTCCATTGGAAGATATCTGAAAAGTCATATGAATGCGATCTTCTTTTCATAAATTCAAATGTATTCCGGACTTATTGGCATGCCAATAAGTCTTATATTTTTAATTTTCTCGAAAAGGCGAAAGCCAGAAAATTAAAAATATTATGGTTTGACACGACCGACAGCACCTGGTGCACACAGTTCGAGGTCATGCCTTATGTCGACCTTTTTTTGAAGAGCCAGATATTCGCCGATAGAACCATGTACTTGAAACGGTTCCGCTCCGGACGCATTTTCACTGATTATTTCGATGGACTTTATAAGACAGGCGAGAAGGACGCGGAGTTCCCCCTGCCCTCACAGAAGGATCTTGCAAAAATCAGGGTTTCCTGGAACACGTGCTTTGAGAACTACACGGAATCACGGTTCGGATTAACTGCAAGAATCAGGCAGAAAGCAAGGCCGCTGCTGTCATCAGTGCTCCGCGAAGGATTGTCAATCAGCTTTACAGCTCCGGATACACGGCGCGACATCAAGGTGAGCTGCCGGCTCGGGCTATCCCACTCTCGCCCATCTGTGGTCGCCCACAGGAAGGCGGTAATGAAGATCATGGAAGGCATGGGCGTCGGGACTTCGAAGCTTACGTTGCCGGAATATTTCTCCGAACTGCGGAGTTCGCAGATCGGGGTCGGCCCCTTCGGCGTCGGCGAAATCACACTGCGCGATTTCGAGATCATCATCTGCGGTGCCGCGCTTCTGAAACCGGACATGGGCCATCTCGAAACCTGGCCGAATCTTTTCAAACCTGGCAAGACATTCATCTCCCACAAGTGGGACTTGTCGGACATGGATGAGAAGATAGCATTCATGCTCGAAAACAAAGACCTCAGGATTCATATTGCCATGGAAGCCCAGGAGGAATACAAGGACGCTGTTTCAGCTGAAGGTCTTGCGAATTTCGCAGACAGGCTGACCGGGTACATAGCAAATGGACCTGCAAATTCGATGGCAGATGCGATATCTCATTATTAAAAGGAACGTGTTAAATGAATTCATTTTATGTCCCGGCGGGACATAATGACAATAGGCAGGCGTTTCAACGCCTGTATAAATAGTAAATAATTAAATTCGCATGCCGTTAGGTATGCGACGGAAAAACTCGTGAAGGGCGTTTACATCTTAAGAATATTCCTCGACAGGGACAAGCGGATCAGAATCGGTTCCCTTGACACCATTGATTTCAAAAAAGGTCTCTACGCCTACGTCGGCTCAGCGATGGGCGGGCTTGAACAGCGGATAGGCCGTCATCTCCGCAAGAACAAGAAAATGCACTGGCATATCGACTACCTGCTCGGCAAGGCTGAAATCATAAAAGTTCTTGTCAGGGAGACGAACAGTAAATCAGAGGAATGCACGGCGGCGGCTGAACTTAAAAAATCCGGTGGCGCTCCTGTTTATGGATTCGGATGCTCGGACTGCAAATGCAAAAGCCATCTTTTTTATTTTAAAAGTTTATCCATGATGAAGATTGATAACTACAGGTTGCTGAAACTATGAACGTTCTCCTAGCATCCAGCAAGTACATGCCCGAATATTCAGGCTCAGGATTCAGGGCACACAACCTATACAGGAGGCTCTCCGCTGGCAAACCTGATATCAACGTCAGTGTCATTACCGGCTCCGAAACGGAAAACTCCTGCGGCGACTATACCCATGAGGGATTCAAGGTGCGGCGCATAGCCTGCAAGCCTTTCCCCTCGCCCGGCACCGGCGGCCTCAGTGCATTTAAGATAGCGTTCAACTTCCATTCAGAATATTCGGCGACGATGGGATATCTCAGGACGCAGCCACTTCCGGACCTGGTTCATGTTTTCGGAAAGAACTACGTGACCGCCACGGTGCTGAACTATGCCAGGCTTAAAGGAATTCCAGCCATCATCGAGCTGTGCAACGAGATGGACACGCCCATGCAGTATGTCCCCGTCCTGAACAGGATTGAGGCTTCTGCGGAACTGCCGGGGAAATATCATTTCGTCTGTATTTCAGAAAGGCTTAAGACAACCTGCATCAGATGCGGCATTCCGGAGGAGAACCTGTGGAGCAGACCGAATCCGGTCGACGAGTCGCTTTTCAGGCTCGTATCAGATTCCGAAAAGATTTCGATTAGGAAGAAACTTACTAAGTTCGGCGAAAACGACAAGGTGATCAGCTATATCGCCAAGTTCATGCCAAGGAAAAACCACAAATTCCTGGTTGAAGTCCTGAAATATCTTCCGGCTGAATATAAGTTGTTCCTGGCCGGCCCCGTCGTGGATTCGGGTCCGCTGGCAGACAGGGACAGGGCCTACTTCAGCGAAATCCGCACACTCGTCTCGTCACTCGGGATTGACGACAGGGTGCAGATGGAGAACGGTTTCATAGGCAACATACAGGAATACTACCAGATGTCGGACATATACGGATTTCCCACGTTAAGCGAGGGGCTTGGAACCCCGCTCCTTGAAAGCGTTGCGTGCGGCCTGCCGGTGGTCGCAAACAGGATAGAAGGCATCACCGATGTCTGGATAAAGGATGGGGAGAACGGATATGTCTCGGATCTTGTCCCCGAGCTCTTCGCGGAGAAAATAAGGAAGGCTTCGGCAATATCAATGGATGATAAAAGAGTCCAGTCGGGAAAAATCCTCAGGATTGCAGGAACTTCAGTTATCGATGCAAAGTATTATGAGCTGATCAAAGGATTATGCAGATGAAAAAAGAAATATACGATATTCTCCTGGTCGGCGCGGGGAACCTTGGCAGCAGGCATCTCCAGGGTCTTGCCAGATTGGATCTGCCTTCGAATATATTTGTCGTGGATCCATTTGAGAAATCCCTGGAGATATCCCGAAACCGAGTCAATGAAATTCCGGCGAACGGCATGGTCCGCAACATGTCTTTCTGCAGAACACCGGAAGACACCGGACTGAAGGAGGCGGATTTATGCATTGTCGCAAGTACCGCGGATGTGAGGCTGCAGATAATCAAGAACATTTTTCCAGCGATTCACGTCTCCAATTTCCTCCTTGAGAAAGTGTTGTTCCAGTCGGCCGCTGAAATAGATGAGGCTTCAGCCATTTTCACAAGCGCCGACTGCAAAGCCTGGGTCAATTGTCCTAGAAGGGTGACCCCTCAGTATATCAGGATAAAGGAGGCTCTAAGGGGACGGAGTGTTACCTCCTTCTCGGTTTCAGGGGGCATGTGGGGACTGGCGTCAAACGCCATCCATTTCATCGATCTATTGTCCTTCCTCTGCGGAAAGCTGGACTACAGCCTGGACATATCGGAACTCGACAGCGAGTTACACGCGAGCAACAGGCCTGCATTTGTCGATCTCTCCGGAAAGCTCAAGGGTGTTTTCGCCGGAGGCGCAACGTTCAGCCTTGAGTCGATAAAGGGAATCAAGGCTCCCATATCTGTCAATATCAAAGGAGACGGCTTCTCGATTGTCGTCAACGAGACTGAAGGCAACCTCTGCATTTCCGGACTGGACGGAACTGGGGCAAACAGCCAACCGTTCTCAATACCAAGGCAGAGCGACATGTCCCACATCATAGCCCGCGACATTCTCATCGGCGGAAGCTGCGGCCTGACATCATACGATGATTCCGCAAAGCTCCATGTCCCGGTACTTAACGGATTTCTTTCGCATATAAACTCCATAAAAGGATCGTCATATACAAAATGTCCGATAACATGAAAAGTCAACCAGGAAAAACCTGGCTCGTTGGAGCGGGTCCCATGGCAAAAGACTACGCCAAGGTCCTGCTGTCGATGAAAAAGGATTTCACCGTCATCGGCCGCGGTGAAACAAGCGCCGATGAATTCTCCAGAGCCACGGGAGTGCCGGTGGTCGCAGGCGGCATAACTTCATTCCTGACGGCAAAACCCGGCATTCCGTCCTGCGCAATCGTGTCCGTAGGCGTCGAGCAGCTCTATCAGACCACGCTGGAACTGCTTGCATACGGGGTGAAAAGCATACTTGTTGAAAAGCCTGCGTCGCTGGAAATGTCCGAGTTCACGGCTCTTGCAGAAAAATCCAGGCTGCTTGACGCCGGCATCTTCATCGCCTACAACAGACGTTTCTACAGTTCGGTGCAGGCTGCAATGAAAATCATCTCCGAAGACGGGGGACTCCGTTCATTCACCTTTGAATTCACCGAATGGAGCCATCGTATCGCACCTTTGAAAAAGGCCCCCGGAGTGAAGGAAAAATGGTTCCTTGCAAACTCGACGCACGTGACCGACCTGGCATTCTACATCGGCGGCTTTCCCCGGAAGATCGAATGTTTCACCGATGGGGACCTCCCCTGGCATCCTTCCGGTTCCATATTCACCGGCGCGGGCAGGACGGACAAGGGAGCGCCCTTCTCGTATTTCGCCGACTGGGCTGCTCCGGGAAGATGGGGAGTCGAGTTTTTAACCGCCAAACGGCGCCTGATCCTCCGCCCCCTGGAAGAATTGCATATACAGGAACTCGGATCCGTGGCCATCCAGAAAGCCGAGCTGGATGATCGCCTTGACAGGGAATTCAAGCCGGGCCTGTTCCGTCAGGTCGAAGCGTTTCTGGATAAAAACACACAATGTCTGCCGGACATACATTACCAGGCTAAAATGATGCCCGTCTATTTCGGCATGGCGAACTATAGATAAAGGGAACCTCTAAAAATTGGCATATGGCGCGCAACAATAAATTATGGACTTATGGCAAGGAGTGGAATTCAGGAGCAGCCCTGAAACGGGCTGTGACTGAGTTCCGGACGAAGCCAGAATCCATAAGAACTTGTTGCCCTGCGGGTTGCGGATCTTTTTGGCTCAAAGGAGAATGTTCTTCATTCGGCGTATCACCTTGGATACGCCTCAATTCAGAAATTCTCTTTGCGCTTTCAAAAATCTTCCGCAACGCGCCAAATGCGAATTTTTAGAGGTTCCCTAAAACAAAAGGGATTACACATATTTCCACATGAAAGAATTTTTCCATTATATCCTGTTCGCGCTTAGGATCAGCAAGGGCAAAGTACTCTTCTTCCTGCTCCTATCCATTGCTGCGGCAATCTGTGAGGCGCTGGCGGCCGCCTCGATAATTTCCGCCATAAACCACGGGTCCGGTCTCGGCGAAAACAATTTCATTTCGCGAAGCATTATTTCATTGCTCAAATACCTGCCCTTCACTTCTGATTCATCCTCAGTACTCGCCGTCCTCCTTCTTTTCACAGCATTTTTCTTCCTGTTGAGGGGTGCTCTTCTGATGTTCAGCGAATGGTACATATCCAGTTTTCTCGGGAACCTCTACATGCGCCTCCAAAAGGAGCTCCTGGACGCACTCTACATGACGGATTATCAGACTTTCCTGTCCTACAACATCGGAGATCTGAGCAATATCGCCATAGTCCAGCTGAAGGTAGTTGTCCAGTCCCTGCGTTCATTTATAACAGTCATTTCGTCCTCCATCTTCGTAATAGCGTATCTAGTCCTACCCCTCCTGGTCAACTATGAGATGGCAATGCTCGCCATCATAACATTCGCGCCAATAGCCATCATAATCAGGCATGTAAGCCGCAAGCTGAAGGCCTTTTCACTTGAAACAGTTTCCGCGAATGGAGACATCAACAGCATCGTCCTGCAGGTGCTTTCCAACTACCGGTACCTGAAGTCGACAGGGACATTCCAGAAAACCTACAAGAAACTCGACAAGATAGCCCGTAATATCGCATCCCTCATGATCAAGCTATCCATATGGGGAAGCGTATCCCCAAATGTCATGACTCCATTTGCCGTAGCGATAATCTGCGGACTTACCTACTGGCAGGTGGCCGTCCAGCATACCCCGATAATAGAGGCCTGCGCCGTTCTCGGCCTGCTCTATCATTCCGCACAGCAGGCGATAAGCGTCCCGACATCATATCAGAAGTTCCTGGCCACTGCAGGATCGATCGACATCTACTTGGAATTCATCACAAACCTGTTCAAAAATGCCGAACCTGCATCTGCCAATATGAAGACCCCTGATTTCTCAGGTCCAATAGTCCTCCAGGACGTCTCCTTCCAGTATTCAACTTCCTCATCTCCGGTCTTTTCCGGCATCTCCCTCTCCATTCCCCAGAAATCCTTTGTAGGATTTGTCGGAGAATCAGGTTCAGGCAAGTCCACATTCGTCAATATGATCACCGGGCTTCTCCGTCCGAGTTCCGGAAAAATAACCATTTCAGGAACCGACTACAGCGAACTGAACATACAGGAGCTGCGCCGTTCCATAGCATATGTGACACAGGAAGCCGTGATTTTCAATGATACTGTCCTGAACAACATTTCTCTCTGGGACGGACCCACATCCGATACTGCAGCCATCGAGGCCTCCCGGAAATCCTCCGCCGACAAGTTCATTGAGAAGCTCCCCAACGGATATCAGACCATGCTAGGAGACAACGGCATAAACATATCAGGAGGTCAACGCCAGCGGATTTCAATAGCCAGGGAATTATTCAAGGATGCCGACATCCTTCTCCTTGACGAGGCCACAAGCGCACTTGACTCCGAGACGGAATACCTCATCCAGAAAAGCATCCGGGACTGCCATGGGCAGAAAACAATAATTGCAGTTGCGCACAGGCTCTCCACGATCAAGTACTGCGACTGCATATTCGTGTTGGAAAAAGGCAAGATCGTCGAGCATGGCAAGTATGACGAGCTATACGCTAAAAACGGCAGGTTCCGCCAGATGGTCGACAGCCAGTCTCTTAATTGAGCGATTTGGTGATTTGGTTATTTGAAGATCTCTGATTTGAAGATTAAAGATTGAAGACCTGGAGATTTGAAGATTGAGTAATTTAAAGACCGAATAATTGAATAAGCTGGAATATAACAGATGAATAGCGAAGAACTTAGAAAAAGGACAAAACAATTTGCATTAAAAGCAATAAAACTGGCTGAAGCCTTGCCGAAAACAATTTCAGGAAAAATAATATCTGTACAATTCATAAAGGCAGCAACGTCAGTGGCCTCTAATTACAGGGCCGCATGCAGGGGCCGTTCAAAAGCTGAATTTAAATCAAAGCTCCATATAGTCTTGGAAGAAGCAGATGAATCCGTATTCTGGCTTGAAATTATCATTGAATCTGGAATGCTTAATAATGCTGATGTCGCCTCTTTACTGAAAGAAGCAAACGAGCTGACTGCCATATTTTCTAAATCTCTTTTCACAGCAAGACAAAATGACTCATAAACAATCAAATATTATTTTCTTTAAATCTTAAAACAATCATTAAATCTCCAAATCTTAAAATCACCAAATAATCATGTGCGGATTCGTAGGAATAATTTCTAAGAACGGCAGACATTTCCCTGAAAAGACACTCAGGGAGATGACCGGCATCATAACCCATCGCGGCCCTGACGATGAGGGTTTCTTCTTCCAGGACGACTGGCTTGCTCTCGGTTTCAGGAGGCTGAGCATCATAGATCTCAGTCCGAAGGGGCATCAGCCGATGCTCAGCCACGACAGGCGTTACGCCATAGTATTCAACGGGGAAATCTACAATTACTGCGAAATCCGCAAGGAACTGGAGAAGGAGAACTATCCCTTCCAGTCGCATACTGACACGGAGGTCATACTCGCGGCGTACCAGCGCTGGGGCGGCAAGTGCCTCTCTAAATTTGTAGGGATGTTCTCATTCGTCATCGCGGACTTGAAGGAAAGGACAGTTTTCATCGCCAGGGATCCTCTGGGCATCAAGCCGCTTTTCTACTACGAGGACGCAGACCATTATATTTTCTGCAGCGAAGTGAAATCCCTCCTGCCCTACTGCACCCTCAGCCCTAACTTCGATTCATTGAAGGAATATCTGGTCTTCCGTTCCCTGATAGGAAAGAACACCTTGTTCAAGAATGTGTTCAACCTGAAGGAAGGCCATTGCATGGAATTCAGGAACGGGCGCATGGTTGAAACGGAATACTTTGATCTGGCTTCGACCCTGAAGCCGGACTACGGCAAATCATTTGAGCAGACATGCGATGAAGTTGAATCCACACTGCAGGAGAGCATCAGGATCCATCTCCGCAGCGATGTCGAACTCGGCGTGCAGCTGAGCGGCGGGGTTGATTCAAGCCTGATCACGGCAATGGCTTCGCGCCAGACAGGGAAAAAGTTCCATTCATTTTCAATATCCTTTGGAAATTCCGCACATGATGAATCTGAATACCAGAAACGCGTATCCTCAAGATATGGAACCGAGCACCATGACTTCGAGGCTGACGAGAACTGCTTCTGCGATCTCCTTCCAAAATCAATATGGCACTACGAACATCCATTGAATGATCCAAACTCCGTCTTCACCCTTTATCTCACGCAGAAGGCGAGGAAGTTCATAACAGTGATGCTCGCCGGAGAAGGCGCCGACGAGGCCTTCCTCGGATATTCAAGGTTCTATCCTTCGGCGATAAAAAGCCTCAGGCGCAGGACATTCCTCTACAGGCATCCTGCGTTGAGGGAGACGCTATACAAGGTCACTGGCAAAAAAATATTCAATGTCACAAGATACAATCCCGCGATGTACGTCCTGTCATATTCCGACTTGAACATCACTGACAAGATTCTCAAGGGTGATGACATGTCCTACTGTCCAGGAAGAGCTGAATGGCTGAGAAAGGCCTGCGGTGACGTCCTCAACGAGGCCATGCTCCAGGATCAAGCGTGCGATCTCCCGCAGTGGTTCTGGCGCTCTGACAGGCTGGGCATGGCGTCCTCGATGGAGATCAGGGTGCCTTTCTGTACTGTCCCCATGTTCAAACTCGCCAATACAATCCCCTACGAAAAGAGAGTCTACAACGGCGAAAGGAAGGCAGTACTTAAGAAGATCGCCGAGAAGTACATCGACAATGATCAAATCTACAGGAAGAAAATCGGATTTGGAACGCCGATAGATTCATGGCTTTCAGGCGAAGGCCCCTATTCAAGGATGTTTTCTGAAACTGTCGGGTCGGCAAGCTTCAAGTCCAGGGATTTCATCGACCACGGATTCTTCAGCCAAATCCTCTCCTCCCACAGGAACGGCTCCTACGAGGAGAGGAACATCGGGTTCCTATGGACGCATTTCAACCTCGAACTCTGGTATAGGACTTTTTTCGAGGGAGGATGGAAGAAGTGCTGAAATTAGAATTTAGAAATGTAGAAAGTAGAAAACTAAATTTAAACAATTAAATAGAATCCAGGAACCAAAAGAGGGGAAGGCATGGCAGAATATTCTAAAAAAACCGATCTTGAAAAAAGAACAAAAGTGTTCGCTATTAACTTGATTAAGTTTATTTCATCTTACAGTTTTCTAAATTCTACTTTCTAAATTCTAAATCATGAATTCCTTAAAATCAACATCTCAAAAAAAACTCCTTGCCGGGCTGATCATTTCACTCCTGTGCTTTGCTGCGTTCACGTATGTCAACTACTGGATCTTCAAGCACAAGACCGAGGGGTTCCTGAACAAGTACGGCAATTACCCGGACTTCTACATCCTTGATGAGACTCCGGCAATTGTCGGGTTCAAGAAGAGGGGAGTCGGACAGCTCCAGTGCATCATATCGCCGAAGACGGCGGATTCGTGGACAATCAAGATGCCGGACGGCACCGTAAGCAAATCCCAGGATCCCAATCCGGTCATCACGCTTAAAAATGGAAAGAACAGGTATGAACTGACACCTGGATCCAAGGATGGCCTCCCATTGATCCTGAATATATCCTATGTAGGTTCTGAAACATACAAGAAAAGAGGCAACAGCTCCGCAGACAACTATTACATTACCGAATCGAACTATCCAATCATTGCTCACAAGAGTTACGGAACATATGACTTTGCATACCGTGAGGAGCTTTATAAAAAAGAGGAGGTTGCCGAGGCGAAGAAGATGATATATGGGGAAATGGGAGTCCTTGAAAATGATGGCTCCAGGGAAAGGATATTGAAGATCAGCAAGTACCTTTATGACATGATCGAACAATACGCAGGCATTCCTTCCGACAGCATGAAATACCTCTCCCCTCTTGATCAATACAAGCGTATAATAAGCGGAAAGGATGGTGCATGGTGCCATAATTCCGCAGTAATATATGCTTTCTTCATGACCTCCGCAGGGATACCGACAAGACTCGTAAGCCTGGAAGGTGAAATCGACCAGGTTAAGATTGCCGGCCATATTTTCGCGGAAAGCTTTATAAAGGAAAAGAACAAGTGGGCCTACAGCGATTTGGACAATGGGTTCTTCCTGGTTGAGGACGCCAACGGAATTCCCTTTACCACTATGGAACTGATAAATCTAAAGGCAACGGACTCCATTGGAAAGGCCTTTTTCATCTGCTATGAAAAGAAGGAAATAAGGAAACGCACCTTCGACTCCAGGACATTCAACCAGTTTGAAGATATCAGGAACAAACCAAATATGGAAATCATATATCAGCTTCCTAGGGCGAACAGATATTCGCTTCCATCAATGCTGAGCCGTTACACAGTCAACCCCGATATCGCATATTCACCTGACGGCAGCAACTTCAAGTATTACGTCAAACTCTCTTTTCTAGCTCTGGGACTAATCTCCCTCGTATCTGTACTTTTATGCGGATTGATGTTGATAAAATTTAGAAAGTTGAATTTAGAAAGTAGAAAACTGGTCTTAGAAAATTAAATTCAACAAAGAAAGAAAATGAAACATGCCAAGACTTTTAAGCAAAACGGATCTTGAAGAAAGGACAAAGCTATTCGCTATTGCTTTAATCAAATTCATTTCAACCTTGCCTCGCTCCAATATTAATGATGTAATTTTATATCAGCTTTTGAAAGCTGGAACCTCTATTGGTGCAAATTATCGCGAAGCCAATCGCGCGGAATCGAAAAATGACTTCAAACATAAAATAGGAATCGTCCAAAAAGAAGCTTCAGAAACGCAATGCTGGCTTGAGCTGATGAATGAAACTGATTTATTCGACAAGTCCAAAGTACTGCCGCTTCTGAATGAATCTTCAGAGCTTCTTGCAATATTCACTTCCATCGGCAAAAAATTAAAAGGCATCTAACGTTTTCTACTTTCAAAATTCTAACTTCAACTTTGCAATTTAATCATCATGTGCGGCATACTAATACATATCGGCAGGGAAAAACTCGGTTCCGAGCATCCTGCGCTTGAGATCATCAGACACCGTGGTCCCGACGGCCATGGCGCGATGTCATTTGAGACTCCGGCAGGATTCCTGACCCTGGGGCACAGGCGACTTGCCATCATTGATCTGGATGAAAGGTCCAACCAGCCGATGCAATATGAAAATGGCAACTCCTGGATTGTCTTCAACGGAGAGATCTACAATTATCTGGAACTCAAGAAGGAGCTTTCGTCACTGGGCTGCGAATTCCGCACGGAATCAGACACGGAAGTAATCCTGGCGGCGTTCCGGAAATGGGGAAGGCAGTGCCTCTCCAGATTCAATGGCATGTTCTCGTTCTGCATTTATGACAAGAAGGAGGGGCGCCTCTTTCTTGCAAGGGACAGATTCGGCATCAAGCCCCTGTACTTCTGGAACAATTCGGACACTTTCTGCGCGGCCTCCGAGATCAAGCAGTTCACGTGCATCCCGGGATTCACACCAGCGGCAAACCGTGAAAAGCTCTACCATTTCATCAACAGCAGCGATTTCGACTATGACCGCGAGACCATGTGGAAAAACGTATTCGAGATCGAGCCCGGACATTTCGCGGAGCTGAATCTCGGTTCATGGAAGCCGGGCAGTCCCTTCAAGACGGAAAAATGGTACGATCTGGATTTCGACAGGACCATTGAGATATCCTATGAAGATGCGGTCTGCGAATTCCGCAACCTGCTCAAGGATTCCATAAGACTCAGGATGAGGGCTGATGTCCCGGTAGGATTCCTGCTTTCCGGCGGCCTTGATTCCTCCTCGCTGGTCGGACTCTCCACGCAGATTCCACGTGATGCCAATGCGACTCTGAAGACATTCTCTTCGTGCTACGAGAACAGTCCCATCGATGAAAGAAAATTCATAAACGGGATGCTCGATTTCTCAAGGGCTTCATCCTCGCTGCATTTCCCGAAACCGCAGGAGGTGCCGGAAAACCTCGACAGGATAATCTGGCACAATGATATTCCTGTAAGACATGGATCTCCGGTTCCACACTGGCTCCTGTACAAGCATATCAGGGAGGACAACGATTTCAGGAAGGTGATCATCGAGGGTCAGGGCGGAGACGAAATCCTCGGCGGCTACATAGATTTCTGCTGGAGCTTCATCTTTGAACTGCTGATGGCTGGAAAGATCTCCTCTTTCTCCAATGAGTTCAGCGCCTTCAGGGCCAAAGACAAGTTCTCCCTCAAGATATTCATGAGGAAGTTCGGCAGGATGATGTTCCCCGAGACCGTCAGCTATCCGGCCAATCCAGCGATAATCCCGGAGAGTCTCATTGGGAGCGCCCCTGTACCTCCGATTCCAATAAGGAGGGAACAGCCCTCCGTGAAGGATATGCACAGGGCGAGAATGAGGATATTGAGATACATTCTGCATAATGTCGACCGCAATTCGATGTCACATTCAAGGGAGACCAGGGTTCCATTCCTGGACTACAGGCTGGCTGAATTCTGCGTAAGCCTGCCGAGCCGGCACAAACTGTCTTCAGGAACCACGAAACGGGTCCTCAGGTCGGCCGTAGGCGGAATTGTGCCTGACATGATAATCAACCGCGTCGACAAGCAGGGCTATTCAAGTCCGATGCCCTCATGGCTCGGAAAGGAGATAAGCGGATTCTTCAAGGAAAGCGTGGACGAGGCGTCGAAACTTCCTTTTGCGAACAGGAAGCTGGTCCTGCTGAAGGCCGAAGACTTCCATGCCGGAAAGAGCCAGTTCGACCCGGTTCTCTGGAATTTGATTACAGCTGACAAATGGATTAAAATGTTTAAAATATCGGTGTAGCCATGGATTCAACAGACTTCAAATCAGAGTTTTCGATACCATCTTTTCTTTTGTCGGTGACCGACAAGCGGAAACGTGTAGAGGATAACGGGGAAATTAAATTTTCCGCGGAATCGGAAAATGTGAGACTCTCCATTTCCTATTCAAACGTCAATCCCGCCCCGTTCATAAGGGAGAAAGGAGACAAGTGCATAGTCCTGCTTGGGAGTCCGATCCTGGACGGCAGGATAGACCACGAAAAAGCCATCAAGATTGTTTCCGAGGATATTGACCTGGCTGAAAAGCTTTCGAAGGATCTCAACGGCGAATTCCTGTTCATGATCTTCAACAGGAGTACAGGAGCGCTGAAGTTCATCAACGACAGGTTCACATCTTTTCCCCTTTACTATTATCATGACAGGGCCTCCGGTGAATTCTACGCCTCCCCCTATTTCACATGCATGTGGAAGCTGAGAAAGGAGCTGTCCCTCAGGATCAACCAGGAGACACTGTGTGAATTCCTGTTCTTCCAGAGAATCCTATGGACAAAGACATATCTTGAAGATGTGTTCTTCCTTCCTGACGCATCGATCATGTGCCTCGAAGGGAGAAGCCTGTCCATCAGCCGCTACTGGCAGAGGAATTATCAGAAGAATAATTCATCCTTGAATGAAAACGCCCACAGGCTTGCGGAACTTATCGAGAGATCCGTCAAGAATAAGACCAGCGACGGCAGGCGCTATGGCCATTTCCTGAGCGGAGGGATGGATTCCAGATCGGTGCTTGCCGCCTTCGAGAAGAATCTCCCTACCTGCTTCACGGCTACAATCTCTGAAAACCGCGAGCTCAGGATCGCCAGGCAGATCGCTCAAACAAAGGGTGCCAGACATGTCTTCCTGAAGCTTCACCCCGAACACTATTCCAAGATATTCGAACCCTCTGTCAAGGTCATCGGCGGAATGTACAACTATGACCACGGCCTCTTCCTGGGATACAGCGAGCCCGTCAGGCAGAACGCGGATGTCTGTTTCCATGGACACGGCTTCGACTACATGTTCCAGGGGATGTACATACCCGGGAAACCAATAATCATCAAGGGGCGGACTCTCTACTACCAGACTATCCTGGAGCTTCCGGACGACCTTGTGACTTATTTCAGGACAAACGTGTCATACAGGATCAAGGAGGCCGACGTGTGGAGCTTCATACGTCCTGAGAAAAGGGCGGGGTTGCTGTCATCCCAGATAGAAAGCATAACCGAAGTTCTTTCCGAAGGCAGGAATCTGACAGACAACTCGAACGATCTGTGGGAATATCTTACTTTCCACCATCTTTCAAGGCATTACAGCTATCCAAACCATGCGACGATCGCGACGCTTACCGAGCAGAGGACAATTTCCTTCGACAACGACATATTCGACCTTTACCTATCGCTTCCGGTCGAACAACGTTTCTCCGGAAGGATAGAGAAGAAGTGCCTTGAAATACTGGATCCCCGACTCGCGAAAATATGGAGCGCCAACACAAACCTCCCTGTAACCGCATCACCACTCAGGCAGACCTGCTACCAGCTCACAAGTTTCCTGAAACACCGCATATTCCCGGAAAATGCAAAGCCTGAATGGACAGAAAGGACCTGGCCTTCAAGGGAACATGCCCTGCGCAACCAGCCTGACCTCAAGAACGCCGTTCTCGAACTTTGCAAATCAGACGCCCTCGAACAGATTGAGTTCCTTGACATACAGAAGGTCCGCGAAGAGTTCCCCCGCTGGCTAGACGGCGAGGACATACCCGGAATCAGCGGCGACCTGGTACAGACCATGCTCTCACTGGGAACATTTTTAAAAAACTGATTTGACATGTTCGTACATGTATGTATATTATGTACGTACAATATAATATTGAGGTAATAAATGCTTAAAGCTTCAAATCTCAGGGCTGATATTTTCCGTCTCCTCGACAAGGTAATTGAAACTGGACATCCTTTGGAAATCGAAAGAAAAGGACAAATCCTTCAAATCATCCCCAAGGAGTCCGCTTCCAAATTATCTAAACTCGCAAAGCACGATTGCATATTATGCAATCCGGAAGAACTCATACATATGGATTGGGAAAAGGAATGGAAGCATGATATACCTTGACACACATGCCGTCGTCTGGCTCTATGCCGGTGAAACTGATAAATTTCCCGCGCGTATAAGGGAGATTTTTGAAAAGGAGGAAATAATGATTTCCCCTATTGTCCTGCTTGAAATAAAATATCTCAACGAGATAAAAAAAATAAATGCCGAACCAACCTTAATGTTTGAGAACCTTTCTTCGTCAATGGGTCTTAAGTTGTGCCCTCTCCCCTTCCTCCGGATCATAACTGAGGCGATTCAGCAGAACTGGACCCGAGACCCATTTGACAGAATAATTACAGCAACTGCAATTGCTCAAAACGCACTCCTTCTAACAAGAGACCAGTCAATTCTCGATAACTATACCAAAGCGATCTGGGAGTAGTCCCTCCATCTCATTTCATGAAATAACATGTATATTCTAGGAATAAACACAGGTCTCAACTCGTCAGCCGTCCTAATGAAGGACAACAAGGTAGTATTCGCCATACAGGAGGAACGTCTTTCAAGGATCAACGTCCAGCCCGGCTTTCCGATTCTTTCAATCCGGGAGGCTCTGAGGACCGTAGGTGTCGGCATTGAACAGATCGAAAAAATCTGCGTTTCCGGCATAAGCTCGGAAATACCCCACAGCCGCAGCGATGAGCTGGAAAAGTTCCATGAGATTTACGGGCAGATCAAAAACAAATGGTTTCACGGGGAACAGCCAACCGCTGCTGAAGACTTGCTCCACAAATCAAAAGCTGCATGCGATAAGCAGGCAGGGAAAAACCTCGAGGAATATCTCAAGGAGAACAAACTCTGCGCCAAGCATGAGGTTTTTGATCATCATCTGTGCCATGCGGCCTCTGCCTACTATGGACTGGCAAAGGATAAAAGCCAGAGACACCTTATATTCTCAATGGACGCCGGCGGCAATGAAAAAACCAGCGCTGTATTCATTGGGCATGGAAACAGACTTGATGAGATCGCATCCTCCGACTCGTTCTCTCCCGCATCTCTTTATGCCCACATAACCTATATAATGGGATTCATGCCTTACGAGCATGAATACAAGCTGATGGGGCTAGCACCTTATGCCCATATCAAGGATGCGAAGGTCGCAGAAAATGTCCTACAGCAGTTCATCGGCTTTGACGGGGAAAACCCCCTTGTCTTGAACAACACCTCCCAATATCCCGGTGTCAGGAACTCGGAAGGCCCCCATAAACAGGCTCTCCTGCATGACCTCTTCAAGTCCGTATTGAACATGCGCTTTGACAGTTTGTCCGGGGGGCTGCAGCTGCTCGCAGAGGATACCGCCATCAGATGGATACAGGCCGGCATTGAAAAGACCGGCATCAAAAAGATCCTCCTTACCGGCGGATTCTTCATGAACGTGAAGGTGAACAAGCTGATATCGGAACTGCCTGATGTCGAATTTGTCAACGCCTTCCCCTCATGCGGCGATGAATCCAATGCCTTTGGCGCCGCTTTCCTCGGATACCAGAAGCTGCGGAAGAAGGATTCGCCCGAGATCGAGTTTGAAGGCTGCTGCATCGGCACCGAGGCCACATTCGACATCGAGGAGGCCAAGTCCAAATACAAGGACAAGGTCAACTTCGAAAAAGTTGAAAACATCAATGAGAAGATTGCCGGACTCCTGGTCGGCAGGAAGATCGTCGCAAGATGTTCCGGCAAGATGGAGTTCGGCGCAAGGGCGTTGGGGAACAGGTCCATACTTGCGTATCCCGACGACATGAAGATTGTCAACAGGATAAACGCCGCCATAAAGAAACGCGATTTCTGGATGCCGTTCGCGCCTGCGGCGCTGGAGGAGAAGCTTGACATGATTGCCGAGGTGCCTCCGTCGCTCAGGGAATGCCATTCACCCTACATGATGTTCACGTTCAAGGTCAGACCTGGAATGCAGGACAGTATCATCGCAGGAATCCATCAGGCCGACAAGACGGCCAGGATACAGACGGTAAATCCTGAGATCTATCCTGAATTCCACGACATCATATCAAGGTTTTATGCTAAGACAGGCATACCCGCCATTCTCAACACATCGTTCAACCTGCATGGACATCCCATCGTCCTCGGATCCTGCGACGCCATAGATGTATTTCTCAACTCGGAACTGGATGTGCTGGCGGTCGGGGACTATCTAATAACGAGGAAATAATCAGATTGTTCGGAATCAGCAAGGAAGCATTAATAAACTGTTAATTTCTATTAAAAAACAGGAGAGGTAATTACAAAATGAAAAAGAATTGGAAGATCTGGGATCAGGAAACCAAATATGGAGATACATTTTTTGAGCGGGCCACTGGAAAGCTGCCGGAAATGGAAAGCAGCAAGGCTATTGCAAAGCGCATTAAGAAATATGTGAAGAAGAATGATTCCATCCTCGACATAGGATGCGGAGGAGGACATTACCTTGTCTCGATTGACAAAGCGCTTGAAGTTAATTTCAGCTATACAGGCGTTGATGCAACCCCCTATTATATAGAGAAGGCTAAAGAGGCCTTCTGCAGCGATAATTCACCCAGAAACCCATATAGGACTTCAACTGAATTCATTGTCGGCGATATCTTCAACATACCTCTGAAGGACAATCATTCGGATGTAGTTGCGTGCAGCAATGTGCTCCTGCATCTGCCTTCCGTTGAAAAACCTATAAGGGAATTGATCCGGGTCTCAAAAAAGTATGTGATAATCCGCGCCTTGATAGGAAATACCGCTTTCAGGATCAAGCATATCAAGGAGCCAGAGAAATATAACGAGGACGGAGAACCGGAGAATTTTTATTTCTTCAACATCTATTCGGAAAAGTACATAGCGGAGCTGCTTGGAAGAATTCAAGGCGTCAAGTCCTTTTCCCTGGAAAAGGATCGGGATTTCAACCCGGACAATATTGGCGCAAAGGAATATAGGGAATCCAAAAAGGAAATACCTTTCAACGTCACGACGATCGTCAACGGCATGCAGATAAACAACTACATTATCCAGCCATGGCAGTTTTTAGTAATTGAAAAGAAAGCGTAGGCTGCTAGGCATAACCTTGGTTCACAACTCATCGCTCAGCCTCCACGTCCTCGGCTCCTGCGACGCCATAATTGTCCATTCCAATTCGGAATAGGACGTGTTGGCCGGCTGTGATTATCCGTTACCAGGAAATGACAAGTTCAATCTGCTCAACATGAAGATTTCCACAAAATCTATTCTGATACTTATATCAGGTTTTGCATTTGCTTTGCTTGTCGGTGCAGTAGTTTTTATTTTACTTTTCTTTATTCATGCAAAAAATTATGGTATAATGCTCGCTCCGGAAGTCTATACGGATAAGAAGGCAAGGGAGTCCTTCAGAGACGGAAACAGGGGCCTGCCAGATCTTCCGCCCACAGCAAACAAGCTCTTGTTCATTCAAGGCGGAGGATGCGACCCTATATATTACATGGCCTTTTCAGCAGCGAAGGAAGATTGCAACAAATACATTAGTGATTTCTCCAGGGAGCACGGCTCCCTGACAAGGAAGGATTTTTTCTGCTCTTTAAAAAAGGATTCAAATTTCCCGTCTGTATCATATTCTCTCAAATGGGACGGTTTCACTCCACATCTTTATGGCAAGTACGATGAACAATGGCCAAGGGACTATTGGAAGATAAACGATGTCAAAGAAGGTTCTTATTTTGAAGACCAGTTTCTTTTTCTCCTTTATGATACTGAAAATCTAAGGATATATATAATAACTTATACTATATAAGCTACTTGACTTAGTCCACGACTTAGTCTATATTTACACGCAATAGGAAATGAATATGATATCAGTAAATATACATCATGCAAAAACACATCTTTCTAGTCTGCTTGCGAGAGTCGCAGCGGGCGAAGAAATAATCATTGCAAAATCCGGAAAGCCATTGGCGAAGCTAACGCATTTGGATTCCTCTCCCAAGAAAAGGATTCCAGGCTTGGATCGCGGCATGTTCAAAGTATCCGATGACTTCGATGAAGAAGATGAAAATATTAACAAGATGTTCTACGGATGAAGGCACTTCTTGATACTCATTGCTGGCTATGGTGGCTCACAGAACCTGAAAAGCTCTCGGATAAGGTGATCGGTATCATTGAATCTCCGGACAATGAAATCTTCATTTCGTCCGCAAGTTCATGGGAAATCGCCATCAAATATGCCAGCGGGAAACTTCCTCTACCTGAAAAACCGGAATACTATATAATGTCCAGACTTCAACGTGATGGCTTCATGTCTTTGAAAATAGAACACATCCATGCCCTGAAAGCAGGAGCCCTGCCCCTTCACCACAACGACCCCTTTGACAGGATGTTGATAGCACAAGCACAGGTCGAAAAGATTCCGATAATAACTTCTGACAAAAAATTCTCCATGTATGACGTCGAACTAATCCAGGCACGCTGAAAAATTAATATGCGATACGCGATAATCTCAGATCTCCACGCCAACAAACCTGCATTGAAATCCGTCCTTGCAGACATCGCAAGCCACCAGATTGATCAGATCTTATGCCTCGGGGATGTTGTCGGCTACGGACCCAATCCGGCGGAAGTGCTGGAGCTTGCGTATTCCAAGATCCATTATTTCATACTTGGAAACCATGACGCCGTCATCGGCGGAAAGCTGTCGCCGGACAATTTCAACGACAATGCCAAACGCCTGATAGACTGGACGAACAGGAATCTTGACGGCAAGGCTGCCAAGTTCTTCAACACCCTGCCACTCGATGCAAAGGGTGATAATTTCCGATGCGCCCATGCGGAGTTCGCAAATCCCGGGAGGTTCGGCTACATCTTTGATCCTGCTGACGCCGAAGAATCCTTCAAGACATGTCCGGAACAGCTCTTTTTCGTCGGACACAGCCATGTGCCAGGGATTTTCGTGATGGGTGAAAGCCGGGTGGCCCACTGGCTTGACCCTATGGATTTCGGAATTGAGGATGAAAAAAGATATATTGTAAATGTCGGTTCGGTCGGACAGCCGCGCGATGACGGCATCCGGGCCTGTTATTGCATTTATGATACGGAACAAAAGGACGTGCTGTTCAAAAAAGTCGCCTTCGACATCGAAGAGTATATTGGCGAACAGAAAAAGAACAGGATACCTGAGGCGCCTACATATTTCATAGACATCTACCACAAGCAGGCGCCGCGCCCGATCAGGGATATAGTTGACTTCCACAGGGTAAGCGCAGAGAAATCCGTAAAAACTGAAATTGAGACTGTCGATCTCCATAAGACTGTTGCCAAGCTCAGAAAGACAAAAAGGGTCCTCCTGTCACTGCTGCTGATCTGCGCCGCAGTCCTCTTCATTCTCTTATTCGGCTATTCCTATCAGAAATCAGCCGCTGAGAAGGCGAGAAGTGAGATAAAAAAGCTCCAGAAAACGTCATACGGGAGCCTAGTTTTCTCCAGGGAGAAGATTCCTGCAAGAAGCGAACTGCCTATGGAATTCCCGAATCAATCCGGTCCAGTGTCAGAAGCCAGCCCCATCTTGGACTGGCTGATAACCAGCAGCGATCCATCCGCGCAGAAAATCTCCGTTGAAAAGCTGGATAACCAGAATTTCCTGCGCATAAGTTCCGGAAGCGCCGGCGAGATATCTGTAAGTTCCAAATCGGTTCCGGTGGAGAAAGGCATGAAGTTCAATGCGTCATGCCTGGTAATGGGCGAGAATTTCACCTCAGGAAACCTGGAGATTTTAATGGAGCAGCAACTGCCTGACGGAACAAGGAAAACTGTATATCTAGCCCCAATCGAAAGAGTCAAGAATATCAGCAAATGGAAGAAGACCACCATTCCATCGTCCAGTCCAAAATTAATTCAGGAATCAGGCAGCCTTTTCATAACGGTCCGGGGACAGTTCAAGGGAGACGTGATGCTCCGCAAATTCTGTTTTAAGAGGTTTGAATAATGAAGATCGCACATCTCATAGCCCAGTTCTACCCGTATTTCGGCGGGGCGGAGATCTGCGTACACAACGTGTGCAGGACGCTCTCCGACTCCGGGCACAGCGCGACTGTCATCTGCACCACTCCTCCTGCCGCCAGAAAGCCTGATCTGAACTACGAAATAATCCATCTCTTCTCGAGGACCAGCGGTCTTCTCAGGGAAATGCCATTCATCGGCAAATATTATCTTGAATACGAGTTGTCGAGGCTTCAGAGAAAACACAAGTTCGATCTCTGGCAGGTTACGATGGGGTATCCTCTCGCCATTTATGCTGTTGATTTCTTCAGGAGGAACAAAATCCCATGTGTACTGAGATGCTGTGGAGAGGACATACAGAAATATCCGTCAATAGGCTATGGATACAGGCTCGATGACGGAATCGACTCCCTTGTCAAATCCAAATATCCTCTCTTCGACGGTTTCGTCGCACTGACCCCCGATGTCAGGGAGGAATATGAAAAACTTGGAATTCCCAATGAGAAAATACGGATAATTCCAAACGGCGTTGACACTGCGAAATTCGCAGATATCAAATCCAGGCTCGACAGGAAAGCGGTGAGGAGGAAATTTGGACTGGATGAGAACAAGGTCCTGATACTCACTGTTGGCAGATATCATCCCAAAAAAGGATTCGACCTGATTCCTGCCGTCGCGCAGATCCTAAAAGACAAAGGTCTCGATTTCCAATGGATTGTAGCAGGCATGAACACTTCCGAAATACTCAGGAAGTTCCCTGGCAGATGCGGAGACGTGAAATCCATCGAGAATTTCGCGAAATCTGGCGGGGAGACATTTTCGCTTCCTTCGAACGATCTGATAGAGCTTTACTGCGCCTCGGATATTTTCGTCCTTCCAACACTCATTGAGACCTTCGGAATGGTCCTTGTCGAGGCTATGGCGGCCGGACTGCCCATAGTTACAACAGATGCACCAGGAGTCAGGGATGTGATATCTGACAATGTCAACGGACTCAAGGCGCCTGCAGGAAATCCTGAAGCCCTTGCCGACGCGGTCTGCTCTCTCATAAAAGACACTGCATTGTCAGGCAGATTGTCTGAAACTTCAATCAGGCAGGCAAAAGAATTTTATGACTGGAAATCAGTTACAGGAAAGTATATCCTTCTCTATGGAGATATTTTAAAGGTGTATTCTTAAGATGTGCGGAATCAGCGGTTTTTACAATTATCAAAGACCTGAAGCCGGGGATATTCTCGGCCGGATGAACACGTCCCTGTCCCACAGGGGGCCCGACGGAGAGGGTATTTTCCTTGAAGACGGGATCGGGCTTGCCCACCGGCGTCTTGCAATAATCGACATTGCGACAGGCTATCAGCCCATGACTTCGTCCGATGGCAGATACGTCACTGTCTTCAATGGCGAAATCTACAATTATATTGAATTGAAGGAGGAGCTGTCAGCACAGGGCTCAGTATTCAAGACTTCCTCCGACACGGAAGTCATCGCAGAGGCCTTGAAGGTCTGGGGTATAGAAAAGGCCCTGGTCAAATTCAGAGGGATGTTCGCCTTTGCCGTATTGGACAGGAAGGACAGGACTCTTTATCTCGCGAGGGACAGGACTGGGATAAAACCCCTTTACTGGGCTGAAAAGAATAAAAGCGTATTTTTCGCATCTGAAATAAAGGCCCTCCTGAATGTCCCGGAAATTTCAAGGAAGGCCGACGTGTCAAGCATGAACGATTTCCTGACACTCGGGTTCACAATTCCACCGAAGTCGATCTGGAAGGACATGAAATGCTTTCCGCCGGCACATTATGCCGTCATCAAGGCAAACGGAGAGACCTGCCTCCGAAGATACTGGGAGCTTAATCTATCAGAAAAGGAAACATCCCTGGATCAGGCGGTGGAGGACGTAGAGGAAAAACTTGCCGACGCCCTGAAATACCATGTGAGGTCTGATGTCCCCCTGGGTGCCTTCCTTTCGGGCGGCATTGATTCCTCCCTTCTTGTCTATCTCCTCAAGAAAAAGGGGATCGTCGACAAAATCAGCACCTTCAATGTGAAATTCTCCGACAACGCCTTTGATGAATCCCCGTATGCGGAGGAAGTCTCAAAAATCATCGGCACCGACCATCATGTGCTTGAGATAAGCGAAGGGACGCCGGAAATCCTTGAAAAGATCCTGCTTCAGTATGACGAACCTTTCGGCGACAGTTCCTGCATACCAACATACTTGATCAGCCAGAGGATGAGAGAACATGTCAAGACAGTAATTTCAGGAGATGGAGGCGATGAACTTTTCGGTGGATATGACCGGATACGGAACTCCCGCATCTTATATGGCCTGAAGAATCTTCCATTCAAGAGCCTGGCTTCCGGAATGCTTTTGGCCATCAGTCCCATGATTGGAAAAGACAGATACCGGAAATACAGCAAGGTCATCTCATTTTCGAAGGCCGAACTGCCGGAGCTTTTCTGCCTGCTCCATACTTACTTCAGCGAGAAGGACAAGGAATCCATGCTGACGAGCTCCTTCCTGGAAGCCGTCAGGAAGGAAAGCCCGTCATGGAAAAGCATGTCCGAGTACATACCTGAAAACCGCGGCGCACGCGTTGAGAACCTCATGCTGGGGATGGAATTCAATCTGAATCTCCATGCCGATTACCTCAGAAAGGTGGATATTGCAAGTTCCGCGCACGGCATCGAGGTCAGGGTGCCTTTCCTTGACAATGAAGTCATTGACTTTTCAGCGCAGCTCCCACTCAAACTGAAAATAAGTTCGGGCGAGGACAAGCATCTCCTGAGGGAGGCTTTCAGAAGGCATATATCGCCTGGATTAGGCTCCAGGAAAAAACAGGGGTTCGGCATTCCGTTCGATTCCTGGTGCAACGGCCGGATGCGCGGCCATATCAAGGATCTGCTTTTCTCGGATCCTGCTGGAGAAGGACTGTGGCGGGTCGTCGACAGGAAAGAGGTGCTGGCCCTTCATGAAGCCTTTTCATCCCCTTCGACGCGCGACTACGGGTTGCTGAGCAGGCATCAGATCTACCAGAGGATATTCATGCTGTGCGGGCTCCAGACATGGATCAGGAAATTCAATCCGGAATTCTAATGCAAAAAGATAAGATTAAAATCGTCTGCCTGATCGGCCAGCTTGGAAATGGAGGTTCGGAAAAACAGCTGTACCTGTTCCTGAAATATCTGGACATGGACAAGTTCGAACCAACGATAATTGTCAGTTCAAAAGTCAAGGGAGTATGGGAGGAAAGAATACGGAATGACATTGCCTGCAAGATCATATTTCTGGGAAGCACCCCCACTCCCGTGCTTAAAATAATCAAATACAAATATCTGCTCCTGAAGATCAGGCCCGATCTCGTCTTCAGCTGGAGTTTCTACACAAACGCATTTCATGCCCTTGACTTCGGAAAAAGCAACTTCATAGGTTCCCTGCGGACACAGATTTCCTCGGCGGGTCCGGAACTCTCATCCTTCCATCTCAAACATTCAATGTCCCCGGATTATTTCGTGGTCAACTCCCATATGCTGGGGAAAGATCTTGCTGACAATGGAATCCCGCAGTCAAAGGTGAACGTCATCCATAATATCTTTGAACCCAGCGCATCCCATGATTCCATCTCCGCACTTTCCCAGAGGAGATCAGACATCAGGAAACAGCATGGAATACTTGACGATGACATACTTGTCGCAGGCGCGGGCAGGAATTCGGTTGACAAGGATTTCCATCTGTTTGTCAAGGTCTTCGCAGAAGCCAGCGCTTCAAATTCAAAGCTGAAGGCGATTCTCATCGGAGCAGGAGGGCTCGGTGTCAAAGACGAAATCACCGGTCGCGGACTGGGTGGCAAATTCATAATAACCGGGGAAATACCATACGCAAAGGACATGCTCCCCTGTGCAGATATATTCTTCCTTTCATCGATGTATGAGGGGATGCCCAACGTCCTTCTTGAAGCAATAGACGCAGGATGTGCCGTACTTTCAATGGACGTAGGGGGAGTCAGGGACATAATCGGGGAGGACAATCCCTGTTTCAATCAGATAGTTGCACGCAGCAGGGATGTCCAGGAAGCTTCCAGGATGTTGTTGAGCCTGGCAGGCAACAGGGAACTGATGATGAAAATATCTGACTACAACCGTGAATTCCGCCTGATTAATTTTACACACACCAGAATAATGCCGGAATACTACAGGCTTTTCAAATCAGTCCTCTCTTCAAATTAGTCAAAATGCATCTCCAGCAATATATTATCCGCCTCAAATATTAATCCTAACATAATGAGAAAAATATGAAAGCATCAAAAACAGCCTTGATTGGAGCCGGTTACTGGGGAAAGAACATAGCCAGGAGCCTTCACGAACTAGGAGTCCTCAACACCATATGCGATTCATCCGACGACGTAAAGACAAATTTGAAGAAACAGTATCCCGACGTGTCGTTCACAGGCGATTTCAATTCGGTGCTGGCGGACAAGGGAATCGAGGCCGTTTTCATCGCGTCCCCCGCCGTGATGCATTTCGAGCAGGCAAGGAAGGCTTTGTCAGCCGGAAAGCATGTGTTCGTTGAAAAACCACTTTCCCTGAAGGTGGAAGACGCCGAAGAGCTGATAAAGCTCGCTGAAGCCCAGAAGAAAATTCTTTTCGTCGGGCATATCCTGCACTACCATCCCGCCGTGATCAAGATGAAGAAGATCATCGCAGAAGGCACTATCGGAAAACTCCAGTATATCTATTCCAACCGCCTCAACCTCGGAAAAATACGCACGGAGGAGAACATCCTCTGGTCATTCGCCCCGCATGATATCTCCATCATCCTTTCCCTGATCGGAGAAGAACCTTCGTACATAGACTGTTCCGGAAACAATTTTCTACATCCCGACATCTCCGACATCACCATGACCAACCTTAAATTCCCGACAGGCGTTGGCGCGCACATCTTCGTAAGCTGGCTTAATCCAGTCAAGGAACAGAAGCTTATTGTAACAGGCTCGAAAGGCATGCTTGTCTTCGAGGACACAAAAGCCACGGACGAAAAACTTGTCTTCTATCCTCACACAATCGAGTGGAAGAACGGTATTCCTGTCCCTCAGAAGGCGGATCCTTCCTTCATAAAGATCTCCGACATCTGGGAGGAACCCCTCAAAGCTGAGTGCAGCGCCTTCCTCAAGGCCATTGAAACTGGGAAAGAGCCTCTTACTTCAGGCAAGGAGGGCTTGAAAGTCCTCAAGGTACTGAAGGCTTGCCAGACCTCCATAGAACTGCATGTCAAAAACAAACCCGATACGAAGGACAAAATGAAAACCCTCCCTTATTTCGCACATGAGACAGCCTATGTCGATGAAGGGGCAAGCATAGGCAAAGGTACCAAGATCTGGCATTTCTCCCACATCTACAAAGGTGCTATCATAGGTGAAAACTGCATCCTAGGACAGAATGTAAGCATCGCAGACGGCGTAAAGATGGGAAACAATATCAAGATCCAGAACAATGTTTCAATCTACACCGGCGCCATAGTGGAGGACGATGTGTTCTTCGGACCTTCATGCGTCCTGACCAATGTAACGAATCCAAGAAGCCAGGTGCTGCGCCATTCGCTTTATGAAAAGACCATCTTCAAACGCGGAACAACGATTGGCGCCAACGCTACAGTCGTGTGTGGCATCACACTCGGCAGGTACAGTTTCATAGCCGCGGGCGCAGTCGTCGCCAAGGATGTCCCGGACTATGCCATGATGGTAGGTGTCCCGGCAAAACAGAAGGGCTGGATGAGCCGTCATGGGCATCTCCTCAAGAATCCTGACAAGGACGGCATCATGACCTGCCCTGAAAGCGGTTACAAGTACAAGGAGGTCAAGCCGGGCGTCCTCAAATGCCTCGACCTCGACGAGGAAGCGCCCCTGCCCGAGGACAAGAAGCTGGGCAAGAAGACCTACGATGAGTTCAAATAATATAAATTCCTGACGGAATTCATATGTCATCTTGATATCGTGGCATTATCGTGTACTCTATTGTGTAACAACTGAGGATCAACATGAAATTTCTTACCGTCAGAGAACTCCGCGGCAATTGCGCCAAAGTATGGAAACAGTTGCCTGAGGAAATGGAAATGGTTGTCACAAACAATGGAAAACCTGTCGCCATCCTTTCTTCAGTTGCCGAATCTAATCTTGAGGAAAGTCTTTCCTCCATACGTCGTGCACGGGCCACCCAGGCAGTACTCAAAATGCAGGAGAAATCAGCACGTATTGGCTTGGATAAGATAACTTCCATTGATATAGACACCGAAATCGCCGAAGTCAGACGGACCCGCAGGAGATGAAGGTAGTAGTCGATACAAATGTAATTGTTTCAGGCTTGCTATCTCCATTCAGTTCCTCAGGGGAAATTGTAAGAATGGCGGCATCTGGCGAACTAATATTATGTTACGATGCCAGGGTGCTAAGCGAATACACTGATGTACTCAACAGACCGAAATTCAAATTCTCCCCCGAACTTGTAGCAGTTTTCCTTGATCAGATAAAGAATTCAGGAGTGGCATCATCCGGAATTCCTCTTGAATTGAAACTCCCGGATACTGACGATGAAGCATTCTTGGAAATAGCATTGTCTGAAAACGTCACTTGTCTCATTACGGGAAACATCAGGCATTTCCCTCCGAAATGCAGGCTTGGAAAGAAAGTCCTTTCACCCTCGGACTTCATTGAATATTACAGGAAAAATTCCAAGAACAGCGGGATTCATTACTAACGGGCACCTATAGAATAATGAAATCCATTTTTATCTTTCTGATGTCCCTTCTTTCATTATTCTGTTCACCGTATTCTTTCGCCGATGAATACAAGGAAGCAACCTTCAAGGACACCAGATACAGGCTTTACTTCACAGATCCTCTGAAGATCGAACTTTACTGGAAAGACAAGAAGACAGGGAAGCCGCTGACATTTTTCTCCAAAGTCCAAGAGATTGTCGAATACGGCGGTCGCAAGGTCAGCTTCATGATGAACGGAGGAATCTTTGACCGGGGGGATCCACTTGGCCTTCATATTGAGGATGGAAAAATCTTGAATCCTCTGAATCTTAAGAACGGCGAAGGAAATTTCTACCTTAAGCCTAATGGAGTGTTCTATGTTGACCATGCTGGAAAAGCTGGAATTCTGGAGAGCAATGAATACGTTAAATCAAATATCCAGCCAAAAATAGCGCTTCAAGCAGGCCCAATGCTTATCCAGAACGGCAAAATTCATCCTAAATTCAATGCTGATTCCAAAAACCACAAGCACAGGAATGGTGTTGGCATCGACAAGGATGGCAAAGTTATCTTCGCGATAACAGAAACTGGCAATAAACAGAAGAAATTCCCAAATCTATATGAATTTTCCGAACTGTTCAAGTCGTTGAACTGCGACAATGCTTTATTCCTTGACGGAGATCTTTCGATGATGGTCGTCAATCCTGAAGGGAAAATAAAAGATGGGAATCCCCTTGGTGCGATCATAGCAATAACTGAAAAGAATTAAAAGCCTTAACAAGAATCCGGACACTCTCCTTGAAAATAACTATAAAAGCACCATTATATAACTATATCAGTTACGTTTTATAACCAGAGGCCAAAATGAAATCGATAACAGTCAGGAACATACCGGATGAATTCCTAGAGGCTGCCAGGATGCTGTCAATAAAAGAGCGCAGGAGCCTCAACAATGAACTTGTCGTTATTATCGAAAGCGGTCTTAAAAGCCTATGTTCATCCTCGGGAGGATCGACTGCTGGCGCAAAGACGGATCCGTGGAGGAAGCTTGCCGGCAAATGGAAGGACAAGAGAAGCTCCAAGGAGATAATTGATGACATTTATTCCTCCCGGACAATTGGAAGAGATATAAAGCTGTGATCCTAATAGATACGGACATCTGCATCGAACTGCTGAGGGGCAACATCAAGGTTTTACCTCACATGCAGAGAAATCATGGAGATATTGCAGTTTCCTTCATTACCGCTGGAGAGCTTTACTACGGGGCGTTCAATTCTACCGATCCGAAATATAATTTGGCACTTATCGAGACGTTCCTTGAAACTTTACCCGTGATTCAAAGTGACAACGGAATCATGGAGAAGTTCGGGGAATTAAAAGCCAGGCTGAGGATAAAGGGACAGATGCTTCCAGACGCTGATATCATCATCGCATCTACCTGTCTTGAGAAATGCAGCAGGTTAGTAACTGGCAACATTAGGCATTACAATCGATTTGAATCAGTTGAACTTGAAGACTGGACTAAATGATATCTGAATTGAATTTAATGAATTTCATTATATTTTTGTATTTTCAGTAGTTAAATAATTATAAATCTGAGGTTATACATGAATGTTCCATTACTTGACTTGAAGGCCCAGTTCAGACCGATAAAGGATGAAGTCATGAAGGCGGTCGAGGCTGTTTTCGAATCCCAGCAGTTCATCAACGGACCACAGGTGAAGGAGCTCGAGAAGCAGATCGCAGCATACGCCACATGCAAGTCGGCGATAGGCGTATCCAGCGGAACCGACGCCCTGCTCTGCGCGCTCATGGCGTTCAACATCGGACAAGGCGACGAGGTCATCACCACCCCCTTCACGTTCTTCGCGACGGCCGGCTGCATCTGGAGGACGGGCGCAAAACCAGTTTTCGTCGACATCGATCCCAAGACCTATAATATTGATGTGACAAAGATTGAAAAAGCCATCACAAAAAAGACCAAGGCTATCATTCCCGTACATCTATTCGGACAGATGGCCGACATGGATCCGATCATGGTGATCGCAAAGAAGCATAATCTTTTCGTGATTGAGGACGCATGCCAGAGCATCGGCTCGACATACAAAGGCAGGCAGGCAGGTTCCATCGGGACTGTAGGATGCTTCAGCTTCTTCCCTTCAAAAAACCTCGGAACAGCGGGCGATGGCGGAATCATCACAGCTCAGGATCCCGTCCTTGGCGAAAGGCTTGAGATAATGCGCGGACATGGTTCAAAACCGAAATATTTCCATCAGTTTGTCGGCGGTAATTTCCGTCTCGACACAATCCATGCCGCAATCCTGATCGTAAAACTCAAATATCTCAATTCCTGGTCGGAAGGACGCCGCAAGAACGCCGCGATATACGATGATCTTCTCAAGGGCGTGAAGTCAGTTGTCACTCCATTCATCGAGAAGCACAACGTCTCCATCTTCAACCAGTATGTCATCAGGGTTCCCAGGAGGGACGAGCTGAGGAAGTTCCTCACCGAAAAGGGCATAGGGACAGAGATATACTATCCGCTCAGCCTGCATGAGCAGGAATGCTTCAAGCCTCTCGGACACAAGAAGGGCGATTTCCCGGAATCAGAGAAAGCCGCCGCCGAAACTGCAGCCCTTCCGATTTATCCGGAACTGGCACCTGATCAGATCAAGTACGTGGCTGACTGCATCAAAGAGTTCTACAATAAATAAATTTCCCAGAAATTTATAAATGAAAATACTTCTCTGTGCGGACGACAAAAGCGCCAACACGCTTGCCTGGGCTAATAATTTCAGGAAGCTTGGCGCTGAAGTCATCATTGCCTCGGTAAGAGCTGAAAAAAGCACCGACGGCATCGTCGCCCTCGGCAATCCCTCTCTTCCAGCAAGATTGAATTTCATTTTTGGCGCAGGAAAGCTCCGCGAACTCATAAGCAGGGAAAAACCTGATGTTCTGATCGGCTATCGTGTTACGAGCTACGGATATCTGTGCGCCTCCACCGGGTTCCACCCCCTTGTCCTTGCCGCGCAGAACGAACAGATAACTTATCTCCCAAAACCGAATTTAATAAGAAGAAAAATTCTGGAATATTTTGCAGGCAAAGCCATAGCAAAGGCAGATCTAATTCATGCCTGGGGCGACAACATGCTGCCTCGTTTAAAGGAACTCGGGGCGGACGAGAAGAATATCCTGGTCATGCACAGAGGAATAGATCTTGGCCTTTTCAAACCATCCGAATCAAAACCCGTAAACAGCAGTCCAGTCTTCATCTCCTCGAGAGCCCTTTTCCCTGAATACAGGATAAACAGGATGCTTGAAGCGTTCGGACAGGTATTGAAGAAAATCCCCTCCGCCATCCTGAAGGTGATCGGGGAGGGTCCCGAAAGAATCGGACTCATGCTTCTCGCTCAATCCCTCGACATATCGGAAAAGGTGGAATTCTCAGGCAGATTATCTCCAAAGGACGTTGCAGGTACTCTCCAGAACTCTGACATATATGTTTCCATAATCGAATCAGAAGGTGTTTCAAGCTCACTGCTCGAAGCATGCGCCTGCGGCGTTTATCCTATCGTTACAGACATGCCTGCATCAAGAGCGCTGATAGAAAATGGCGGCAATGGAACTCTTATAAAACCTGAAATATCAATACCCGAACTTGCAGAGACAATGATCAAGACCGCCGGAAACATTGAAATGAGGGAAAACGCCATCAAGATGAATCATGAAATGATCAAGGATAAATTTGATTTCAGAAAAAATACCGGAAAGTTCCTGGACGTCTACAAGGAACTTGTGATCAAGAGCAAGAGTTAACATGTGTGGAATCGCCTGTATAATCGACAAGAGCCAGTCCCTTGATGAAAACGTCCTGACACGTTTCACCAACTGCATAGGACACAGGGGTCCGGACAGCGTAGGATTTGCGAAATTCGCAAATTCCGAAGGACTGCCTGAAAGCGGACAGGGAAAATTCCTCGTCGGACTCGGACACCGGAGGCTTTCCATCATCGATCTTTCCGAGGCCGGTTCCCAGCCGATGTTTTCAACGGACAAAAATTCCGTATTGGTCTTTAACGGCGAGATCTACAATTACATAGAGTTGAAGCAGGAACTTGTGAAGGAAGGAGTTTCCTTCAAGTCGCATACTGACTCTGAAGTAATAATTGAAGCCTACAGGAAATGGGGAAAGGAATGTCTGTCGAAATTCAACGGGATGTGGTCATTTGCACTCCTTGACAGGAAGAAGAGGAAGATTTTTATTTCAAGGGACCGCATCGGGGTCAAGCCGCTTTATTATACCAGGAGCGCTGGAATTCTAGCCATCGCCTCCGAGATAAAGCAGTTCTTTGAACTGCCAGGATTCAAGAAGGAGCCGAATATAGATGCTTGCCTTTCGTATCTTGTCACCGGGTATGAAATGCCTCCTGAAACATTCTTCAAGGATGTCATGTCATTTCCGCCGGGATGCTGTGCGGAGATAGATCTTGATTCTCCGGAAGTTAAGCCTGAGGAATTCTGGACCGCCGAAAAGATATCCGTCAGGGAATACTCCGAAGATGAAATCATAGATCTCATTGGAAAAACTTTTTCCGCATCGGTCAATTTCCGTCTGAGGTCCGACGTGCCGGTGGGTGGCTGCCTTTCCGGCGGACTTGATTCTTCTGCGATATTCGTCGAGATGAAGCATCTCCAGCAGTCGCAGACCTTCAATGCGTTCTCCGCCTGTTTTGACGATCCCCGGATCGATGAGCGCAAGTTCATGAAGAGCATCGTCGACAAGACAGGCAGCAGGCACATCGAAGTTTTCCCAAACGCCGACGAATTCATCTCGGACCTTCCGGCATTCCTGCGCCAGCACGACGAGCCAGTGGGAAGCGTCAGCATGTATGCGCAGTACAAGATCATGCAGGCCGCCAGACGAGAGAAGATACCGGTCCTGCTAGACGGACAGGGTGGCGACGAACTCTTTTCAGGATATTGGCCTGCATATTTCCTCATGCTAAAATATTTTTACGGAAGTAAAAATATATTTTCAATCTTTAAACATTCAGCAGGAACTTTGTTTGGAGGCAACACGGAGCTTCTTTCACAGGCATATTCACATCTGTCAGAATACAGGAAAAGGAATACGAGAGTCCTTCCCTTCTCAATAAGCAAAAAATATCATGAGCACCTGGCTGAGATTAAAACACTAAACTGGCACCGAGAGGCGCAGGATCTCTCCCCGTGCGAATATCGCAAGGCAGAGATCTTCAAGATACATCTCCCGCGCCTGTTGAAATGGGAGGACAGGAACTCGATGGCGTTCTCCATCGAGTCCAGGGTCCCGTTCCTTGACGTGAACATGGTTGAACTGCTTCTCTCGGTGAATCCGGAATTGAACATGAGGAAGGGCTGGACAAAGTTTCTTCTCAGGAAGTCCATGGATTCCAAACTTCCCTCGGAAATATGCTGGAGGAAGGACAAGAAGGGATTCGAGACTCCGCAGGAGAAATGGATGAAGTCAGGTTCGTTCAACAAATACCTCATAAGCTGGGCCTCCGAGAAAAACCATCCCGTATCTGAACTCATCGCAGACGACTTCCAGGAGATCCAGATGAAGATCATTGACGGCAGATTCGACGCGACAAGGATGTTCAGGTTGTTCTGCTTGGATTACTGGATGAAACACATTGTAGGCAACTAACAGGTAAAGAAGTCGATTTTGATGATTGCATCAAAATTGACAAACAGACATGGAATGAGATGAAAATAGCAATACTGACACAATACTATCCTCCGGAGCATGGGGCGCCGCAGAACAGGCTGCATGATCTGGCCAGGCGCTGGGTCCTGAAGGGGCATGAGGTCACCGTTTTGACAGCAATGCCGAATTATCCTGCAGGACAAATTTTCCCTGCTTACCAGGGGAAATTTACTTTCACAGAAGCGATAGACGGAGTCAAAGTCATACGCTGCTGGATACTGCCGTCGAAGAAGAAGAGCACCATAAGGCAGCTCCTCTGCTATTTTTCATTCGTGAAGTCGGCGGCATTCTTCGGCATGTTCAAACTGGGGAGAGCCGACTTCCTCATCTGCGAGAGCCCTCCCCTGTTTCTGGGATTCACGGCGCTGTTCCTGAAATTCGTCAAGGGGACAAAACTTGTTATGAACATCAGTGATCTGTGGCCTGAGAGCGCAGTCCAGCTCGGAATGATCGGCAAAGGCCCTGCCCTGAGCTTTCTGGAATGGTTTGAGAAACTGCTCTACAGAAAATCCTCTCTCGTGTCATGCCAGACGGAGGGAATAGTCGATGGGGTCAAAAAGCGGCATCCTGAAGCCAGGACATTCCTGTTCCCGAACGGAGTTGATCTTGAGATGTTCACACCAGTAACACCAGACTTGAAGCTCAAGAAGGAACTTGGGATTCCGGAAGACTGTTTTATTGTCGGATACGGCGGGAACCACGGCAGATCTCAGGCGCTTGAACAGGTCTTGGAAGCTGCAAGGATTCTCAAGGACGAAAAAATATTCATTGCGCTTTTCGGGGACGGGCCGGAAAAACCCGCCCTTGAGAAGAAAGCTTCCGAATCCGGATTGAAGAACATAAGATTTTATCCTTCGCAGCCAAGACAGAAGATGTCGCAGATACAGGGATTGTGGGATATCGCCCTTGTTCCCCTGAAGAACATTCCGCTTTTCGACGGGGCGCGTCCATCGAAGATGTTCGAGCTGATGGGAGGACAAATCCCATTCATATTCTGCGGAAAAGGCGAAGGCGCGGAAGTCGCATTGAAGAGCGGATGCGCGAAGGTCGTTCCACCGGAAAATCCTGAAAAACTCGCAGAAGCCATAATGGAATTTGCGAAACTCGCAAAAGACGACCTTGCTAGGTTCGGTGAAAAGGGAAGGTTGTTCGTGTCAGAAAACTTCAACCGTTCGGTTTTAGCCGACCAGTTCATGAAGGAATTGGAAAAATAATGAGGAAGCGGTTAAAATTTGTGGACGCAGGTAGCGACATTCGCACAAGGCTTGCCGGGGTCGCGGTGGAGGATCTGGTCGAAGCATTGATGGAACTGTCAATCCGTCACGATGACGCGGATGCCATGATCAGCCGGTTGATTTCAAGCAAAAAGGATAATTTCAAACGTGCCAAGGCGAAGATTTTGGGTCTGCGCCGGCAAAAGAATTTAGTCGACTGGAGAAGCTCCAGATCCTTCAGGAGCAAACTCGACGAGATCCTTGCTGAAATCCGGGATGGTGCTGAAAGTCCGAGCGATGGAATCACCCTTCTCGTTGAATTCTTCAAAAGCGACAAGGCTATTATCGAACATTGCGATGATTCCGACGGGTTTATTGGTGATATCTTCCGCTTTTCCGCAAGCGATCTTTTTACGGAATTGGCGTCAAAATGCAAGGACAAGAAGTGGATTTCGGAAATTCTCGCCGAACTCCACGAAGATGACACCTACAGCTTAAGGAAATATCTGCTCAAGCAGTCAGCGAAATTCCTTCCATCGGGAGAACTCAGAAAACTTGCCGAACTGTTTATGGACAGGATGAACGAAACTAAAGATGATAGCCAGGCAAGACAATGGGCGATCGGAGCGATAAATCTTGCCGAACAGCTTAACGATCCTGTCATGTTCGAAAAGGCTTCCTTGAAATCATGTGAGGGGTTCAAAGAAATTCCAGACAAAAACTATTTGCAGATAGCGGAAGCCTACTTCAAAGCGGGTGATTGCACTACATCATTGGCCTGGCTGAATAAAATTCCAAAAACAGAAAATTACATGGCCTATGATCGCAACAAGCTCCTGTTCTCGATATACAAGAAAACTGGCGACAAGGAAAAGATGCATGAAATCGCACTGAAATCCTTCAGAAACCATAGATCAGAAAATAATTTGAAGGAACTGTTGGAAGCTGTCGGCAAACCTGAACGTCCTAGGATAATCGAAGAAGAGACAGGTCTAATAATGAACAGTGCTTGCATTTCCTTGACAGATGCCGATTTTTTACTTAAATATGGCAAGGCCGACGAAGCTGAAGAATATCTTGTCGGAAGAGCAGACCAGATTAACGGCGATAACTACCCGTCCTTACTTGAGCTCTCGAAGAAATTCGAGGCTGAAAACAAATTTCTCGCCTCCTCGTTAATACACAGGGCCTTGATAAACTCCATCCTCAAGAAGGCGCAGTCCAAATACTACGTTTATGCAGTGAGATATCTGAAGAAGCTCGATGCCATTGCCGAAAAGATTACCGATTGTAAAAAATTTCCAACACAAGACACCTACAAGGAAGAGCTGCGGAAAATCCACCGTCTCAAATCCGCACTCTGGGCGAAATATGGGAGTTGAACCGATGAAATCCATCAAACACATGAAGAAACAAAAAGAACCCTCGGTTGTGCCTGTGGAACAAATCCAACAGTCAATCCTGTTCATTCGGGGACAAAAAGTCCTACTTGACCGCGATCTCGCGGTTTTATATGGAGTGGAGACAAAAGTTCTTAAGCAGGCTGTAAAAAGGAATATCGGACGGTTTCCTTCCGACTTCATGTTTATGCTTGCCGGAGAAGAGCTTGCGATCTTGAGGTCACAATTTGTGACCTCAAGATCGTGGGGAGGAAGTCGTCATCCATCCATGGTTTTCACCGAACAGGGAGTCGCCATGCTTTCGAGCGTCCTCAATAGCGAACGGGCTATTCATGTTAATATTGAAATAATGAGGACATTTGTCCAACTGCGCCACCTTCTCATGTCTCACGAGGGTCTGTCTGACAAGCTCAATGAGCTTGAGAAAAAATACGACGCCCAATTCAGGATCGTTTTCGACGCCATCAGACAAATTATGACACCCGCGGTTCCTCCTAAAAGAAAAATTGGGTTCCATATAAATGAAAAACAGGCGCAGTACCGGGTAAAAAAGAAGACTGGGAGGATTAAAACTTGAACATATATTCACCATTGCATCCGGCAGCATTCTTCATGATCCAGCGGCGCCAGCGCGAAATACGCAGGATACTGGCGACGGCATATCCGGACGGCGTTGAGAATGTCAGACTGCTCGAAACAGGATGCGGGAACGGCCAATGGCTGGCGGAATTCCAGACATTCGGCTTCATGCCTGACAAACTCGCCGGTATCGAACTTGACGGCAAACGTGCGGATTTCGCAAAACTCAGGATACTGGGCGCTGACATCCGGCACGGAAATGCCGCGGAACTGCCATGGAAGGAGGAGTCTTTCGACATAGTTTTCCAGTCAACCGTATTCACTTCGGTGAAAGATCCTGAAACGCGAAAGAAGATAGCCTCCGAGATGAAGCGCGTCTGCAGGAAGGACGGTTTCATACTCTGGTATGATTTCGTCTACGACAGTCCGAAGAATCCTGACGTAAGCGGAGTCGGCAAGAAAGAGGTTTCATCCCTTTTCGCCCCGTGGAAATGCGAATTTAAAAAAGTTACATTCGCCCCTCCTCTTACAAGGGCGATAGCTCCATATTCGGTGCTTACCGCCGACATACTTGAAACACTCCTTCCATTCCTCCGCACTCATATCATAGCAGTTATCAGACAGTGACACTTCATATAGTTTTTCACTTGGGCAAAATTGCAAACTTGGCCAAGTGAAAAACCATAAACGACGTATATTACAGGAAAATAACCAAGAGTAATTTCATGAAAATCTGTACGATAATCGGAGCCAGGCCGCAGTTCGTGAAGGCCGCAGTTGTTTCTGCGGAATTCGCAAAACGCAAAGATGTGAAAGAGGTAATCATCCATACAGGGCAACACTACGATCCTGAGATGTCAGAAATATTTTTCAGGGAACTAAATGTTCCCCATGAAAAATATAACCTTGAAGCAGGTTCTGGCACGCACGGTCGCCAGACAGGCAGGATGCTTGAAAAGTTGGAAGAGATCCTATTACAGGAAAATCCGGACATGGTACTCGTTTATGGAGATACCAACTCTACTCTTGCAGGTGCTCTCTGCGCATCCAAGCTCCATATCCCGATCGCCCATGTCGAAGCCGGAATGCGCTCATTCAACAGGAGAATGCCGGAGGAGATCAACAGGATCGTGGCTGACCATCTGTCCACTGTCAATTTCTGTTCGACTCAGACCGCTATGAAAAACCTTAAAGCCGACAACCTAGGAAAATCAGCGGTTCTGGTCGGGGATGTCATGTATGACTGTGCCCTCAGGTTCCTTGAGCTTGCAGAAAAAAGATGCGATCCTCTTAAAAGGCTTTCCCTCAAGAAAAAGAAATATTCCCTCCTGACCTGCCACAGGGCTGAAAACACCGATGACAAGAAGAGACTTACGGAAATCATCAAGGCCGTCAACAAGATTTCCCAGGACACCACGGTGGTCTATCCTGTCCATCCCCGGACGGTCAACTTCATCAAGAAATACAAGCTGTCCGTGTCAGAGAAAGTTATGATGATAAAGCCTGTGGGATATCTTGAGATGATTCTTCTGGAAAAGAATGCTTCAGCTATAATCACCGATTCCGGAGGAGTGCAGAAGGAGGCGTTCTTCTACCGGGTTCCATGCATAACGATGAGGGATGAGACGGAATGGGTTGAAACCGCCAAGCTTGGATGGAACAGGATCACAGGAGCGGATTCGGCAAAGATCGTGAAGGCTTTTGCGGATTTCGCAGGAACTAGGCCAACAAAGACCGGTGCCAGGCCGTATGGAAACGGTGATGCTGCCGCAAAGATAACTAAGGCACTTGCAAAAGTATAGGAATTTGTGGCGAAAGTAAATAACAACTCTTATGGAACGCCAGCACCCTTGCCGGCATAATGTTCCCAGTGCAGGAAGAATAAAAATAAAGATGCCGGCAAGGGTGCCGGCGTTCCAGCTTTGAAATTTCTTAACATTAAACTAGGAAACTTATCAAATAATGTATTCACAGTTCTTCAAAAGATTCTTTGATTTCATAATAGCCGCATCAGCGCTTATCGCGATCTCGTTTTTTCTTGGATTCGTCGCGCTATGCATCAAGCTGGACTCCCCCGGGCCTGTGTTCTTCCGCCAGAAACGGGCAGGAAGGAACGGGAAATATTTCGACATATACAAGTTCCGTTCGATGACGGTGAAGGCGAAGACCGACGGCAAGGATTTCGAGCCAGGCGCTGCTTCACGCATCACCAGAATTGGGAAGTACCTGCGCAAATCGAAGATAGACGAGCTGCCACAGCTTATAAATGTCATGACGGGTGAAATGTCGCTCGTAGGGCCTCGTCCTGAAGTCGAACAATACATCAGACTTTACCAGGAGCGCTGGGACAGGATCCTCGGTACTAGTCCTGGAATAACGGATCCGGCTTCAATAAAGTTCCGCAACGAGGAGGAGCTTCTTGCGGCCGCGGAAAATCCTGAAGACGAGTACCGCAGGGTGATTTTGCCGCGGAAACTTGAAATATACGAGGATTATGTTAAAAACATTAGCTTCGTAAACGATGTAAAAATCCTAGTCGGAACTATATTTGTTGTTTTGAAAGGATAAAATTTTATGAATAAAAATTTTATAAACTACCACCGGCCGGCGATCGGCAGGGAAGAAATTAAGGAAGTCATATCCTGTCTGAAGTCGGGATGGCTGACGACCGGCATGAGGACGAAGCAGTTCGAGGCTGATTTCGCGAAATACGCAGATGCGAAGTTCGCAGTCGCGCTCAACTCCTGCACTGCGGCGCTGCACCTTGCACTCGAAGCCATAGGTCTCAAAGAGGGGGATCTGGTGATCGTACCGACGATGACGTTCGCCGCCACGGCGGAAGTCGTCCGATATTTCAACGCCATTCCTGTACTGGTCGATGTGAACGAAAAGGACTTCTGCATAAACCTTGACCATGCCGAAGAAACGATAAGAAAGATCAAATCAGGTAAAAAAGTTGCCTGTGTTCCTGCAAGGCACAATGGAATAAAGGCGATAATACCCGTCCATTACGGTGGACAGCCATACGACGTGAACAAATGCCGCAGGCTTTGTAAGAAACACGGTCTTTTCCTCATCGAGGACTGCGCGCATGTATGCCCCGCCCATTACAAGGACGAAAAGGGGAAATGGCAGTATGCAGGCAAAGGTGCCGACATCGCATGCTATTCATTCTATGCCAACAAGACTATCACCACCGGCGAAGGGGGGATGGCTACTACTGAAAACGAAAAATGGGCTGACAGGATGAGGATCATGTCCCTTCACGGCATAAGCAAGGATGCGTGGAAGAGGTTCACTAAATCCGGCACCTGGTATTATGAGATAGTAGCCCCGGGATACAAATATAATCTTACCGACATTGGTTCCTCGCTTGGAATCCACCAGCTGAAAAAGGCCGACAAGTTCATGGCTGAAAGGAAAAGGCTCGCGGAGATGTATGGAAAAGCCCTCAAGGGCATCCCAGGCATCATCCTTCCGAAGGAAAAGCCGGACACGAAGCATTCATGGCACCTCTACGTGATCAGGATAGACAGCGCCATCACCGGAATCCACCGCAACGAGGCCTACAACATGATGAAGGAGGCTGGCATCGGATGCAGCGTACATTACATCCCTCTCCACATGCATCCTTACTACAGGGAAAAATATGGTTTAAAAAACGGGGACTTCCCTGTCGCTGAGAAGCTTTTCGACCAATGCCTTTCACTTCCGATATTCCCGGGCCTGAAGAAATCCGAATTCGACAGGATCTGCACGGCCTTGAAGAAAATCCTGGGGGCTTGCAGATGACAAAATCGAAGGGGAATTTAAGCTTCATCGTCTGGCTCAACAGCCAGCTTGAGGAACTTGTCGTAAGGCTGTTTCCGGCAAAGACATTTTTTGTCTTCATTACATCGGCATTCACGATCGCCATTTCCTTCCTTCTGGCATTCTACCTGCGCTTTGAATTCCAGTTCCCCGTTAATGAAATCATCTCGCTCGAACGCGCCCTGCCGTTGGTTATTGTCCTGAAGCTCGTGGTCTTCTATCTCTTCAAGATATACAGCGGAATGTGGAGATATGTAAGCATACATGACCTGATGCAGATATTCCTGGCGAACATTGTCTCGACAGTTCTTCTTTTCATAATAATAATGACCTGGCGCCAGGAATACTTCATCGGCTTCTCCAGATCCATATTCATCCTTGATTTCCTCATATGCTTCTTTGCGATATCCGGCAAAAGGGTCCTCAGCAGGGTAATCCGTGAAGCCGCCGCCAAAGGGCGCAAGGATGAAACGATAAAGACTCTGATCCTGGGATCATCCGGCTCCTGCAACAGCGTCATACAGGCTTTCTCATCGGGATGGGGCAACAGGCATATAATCGGAATCATCGACAAGGATTTGAATCCCGGAGTCTCGATCAGGGGCATCCCTGTACTTGGAGATCCTGACAAGACCGGCTCCTTCGCCAGAAAGCTCAAGATATCTGAAATACTGCTGCTTCCGCCATATTCGAATCCTAGCACAATCAGGGAGATAATGAACCAGCTGGACGAGGAAGGCGCGAGCTGCACTCTCAGAATGGTCCCCGTGTATGCGGACATCGCGGCCGGCAAGATAAATGTATCACATCTTAAGAACGTCGAGATCGAGGATCTTCTCGGAAGAAAGCCCGTCAAGCTTGACAGGACCGACGTCGCCGAATTCGTAAAAGGAAAGAAGATCATGATTACCGGAGCCGGAGGAAGTATCGGCTCTGAGCTCTGCCGCCAGCTTGCAGCATACAATCCGGAACGCCTCGTCCTTTTCGATCTTTCCGAATTCAACCTGTACGACGTAAGCAGGAAGCTCAGGAACATGCATCCGTCCCTGAAGATAATAAGCATAATCGGCGATGTAAGGTCTTCCGACGACGTAGCCGGAGCCATCGCCTCCAACGGCATCGACGTGGTCTACCATGCGGCGGCATACAAGCATGTTCCACTAATGGAGGAAAATCCGCAGATGGCTCTTGGGACGAACATCATTGGCTCATCCGTACTGTTCGGGGAATGCGAGAAGAACAATGTCAAGAGGATTGTCATGATATCGACCGACAAGGCGATCTGTCCGACCAGCATAATGGGCGCGACAAAGAGGATAGCCGAACGCATCTGCCTTGAACGTCCGAAGAAATCAACCGAGTTCATAGTCGTACGCTTTGGGAACGTCCTCGACAGCAGCGGCAGCGTGATCCCCCTCTTCAAACAGCAGATCAAGGAAGGCGGTCCGGTAACCGTCACTTCAAAGGATGTAGTGCGCTATTTCATGTCCATTCCTGAAGCAGTGGATCTTGTGCTGCAGGCCGGGACGATTGGAAACGACCGCGACATCATGGTCCTTGAGATGGGCGAACAGATCAAGATTTACGACATGGCCAGAAAGCTTATCGAACTGTCCGGACTTGTTCCAGGAAGGGACATTGAAATCAAAATCACCGGTCTTCGTCCCGGAGAAAAGGAATACGAGGAGCTGCTGACCGACGGGGAAAAAGTACAGAGGACCCCGTTCGACCGCATCTACGTGGCAAGGAAGCAGGAGATCAAGCAGGTCCCCGTCGATCTTGAAAAGATCCGCGAACTCGCCAGGAAGAACGATATAAAAGGGATCAAGGATCTGCTCAGGTCATATATCCCCGAGAACAAGTTCGACGAAGCCGCATAAATTCCGCCAAGGGCGGAATTTATAAGTGATGCCTTGACATCATTTGACTTGATGCTATAATGTTTCCATGAGAACAACCATTACAATCGAAGACGACGTCCTCCAGAGGGCAAGAACCGTTTCGTCGAATTTGAAGAAACCTTTCAGATTAATCATAAACAGCGCCCTGCGTCTAGGTCTGGAGCAGGTTGAGAAACCTTCTAAAAGAAAAACATATACCACCAAGCCAAAACCTATGGGACTGAAACAAGGATATGAGATTGACAACATCCATGAGCTTCTAGATAGAATAGACGAGGAAGGCTCAAGATGATTCTGATTGACGCCAATATCCTGCTGTATGCCGAGGATTCGCTGAACCCACAAAATTCAAATGCCACTGAGTGGCTGGACGCACGGCTTTCAGGGGACACTCCCGTATGTTTCTGTTGGTCGACCATCAACGCTTATTTGAGAATCAGCACCAACAGACGGGTATTCAACAAGCCGTTATCCATTTCACAGGCCGCAGAACGGGTACAAAGCTGGATGGAACAGCCGTGTGTCAAAATCATACATCCAACGGACGGGCACTGGAAGCTGTTCAAGGAAATCATGGTTGGATGCCAGGCTTCGGCGAATCTTATACCGGATGCTCATCTTGCAGCCCTTGCAATCGGGCACGGATGCACTCTTTGCTCAACCGACATGGATTTCGCACGCTTTCCAAAGCTGAAGTGGAAGAATCCTCTAAAGGATGCTTGAAGCAATAATTTTCTTCATTTCATTAGCTTCCTGAGCGTTTCTTCGAACGCATGAACGGTCTCCATGTCCTTTGTCTTCAGAACGCTTATGCGCCTTTTCCCCACCGTGACGATGATATTCATCTTTCCTTCCTTCTCCGAATCCAGGTTCCGAAGCACTACTATTGCCGAGAACACCACGATTCCCAGGAAGAACACCCCTGTCATATTGTCCAGCGCTATGAATGAATTATTGCCGGAGCAGAACCAGAGGAGGAAATATCCCGAGGCTCCAATCAGTATCACTGTCAGCCACCAGGCAAATCCGCTCCCGCAGTCGACAACTTCCAACGAGCTGATGTCCTTTACAGGAATATCTTCCCCTTTGACGGTCAGCACATCCTCAGCAAGGACAATGTCCTTGCGCTGAAACAATTTTATTTGCTCGCCCATTTTTCCCTCCCTGTTCCTGCTTTTTTAAAGTATGTCGGGTTTCAACCCGACGCTAATTGGCAGTTTCATTCGACTAGCTCATGACAAGTAAAAACCGCCTTACTTTTTCTTCCTGTTCCTTCCGCTGAACTCGCGCGGGCTTTTGCCGAAATGCTTCTTGAACAGCTTCGAGAAATGGAATATGTCGTCGTATCCTGCGAGAGCCGCAACCTCGCCGATCCTGCGGTTGCTGTCGCGCAGCAGATAGGCCGCACGGTGCATCCTCGCCCTTATCAGGTAGTCTATCGGAGAGGAATGGAAATACTTCCTGAACAGCGCGGAGAAATGAGGCGCCGAGTATCCCGCCTTTTCAGCAAGTTGGCCAAGAGTGAATCCTGTCTCGCATCCGGATTCGATAAGGTTCCTGACCTTGAGGAGCTGTCCGGGGATTATTTCCAGGGCGGTCTTCTTCCTCTTTTCCCGGGCAATGGCGCAGATGAGCGCAGTCATGAGCGCTGAGGTCACGCCTTCGTCGGCCGACTGGCTTCCAGATATTTCATCGTAGAGCATGCTGAGATATCTTTCCATCGGGACCGAGGAGATCTGCACATGCTCGCCGTGCCGCACCGAATTCTTCTCCAGCAGCGATTCCACCAGCGTTCCATCGCAGTGGATCCAGGTGTGCCTGTAGCAGTGTTTGCGGGTGCCGTAGTGCTGGAGCTGTCCAGGCCGCCAGATCATGAGGGTGCCTTCAGTACATTCCACCACAGTACCTCCCGAAGAAATCTCCACCGGCTCGTAGAAATACATGATGAGGTAGTCTCCAGTTCCAGCCGGCCTGTGCACAATGCTCGGTGGCATCCTCTCCTGGATTCCAATACCTCTGATCGTCAGCTTCCCCGCGAAGGAAACCGGAGTAGCGAAAAAATGCTTTAAACCTTTCATGAATCATAAGATACCACAAATATTTAATAAAAAAAGCCATATACAATAAAATTTACCTGCGCTATATTTTATAATTTAATACAAATTATTATCCAGTGAACAAGCAAATACAAGGAGAACCAATGTATAACGGACTTGGACTCAATCTCGGAAACCTTTCGACTCTCTCGAATGCTGAAACCCGTTCGATCTCGGCTGAAAACCCCACCGGTGGCAAGGGCCAGGGCGGCCGCCATGTCGATCCAAACCATGCTTGCTCAAGGGATCTGGGCACCGGCTGGAAAGTCCGCCCATGCACGCAGATAAAGCCCGGCGAGACACTGGTGCTCGCCGACGTAGATGGACCGGGAGCAATCCAGCAGATCTGGATGACACCCACCGGCAACTACCGCTTCACCATCCTCCGCTTCTACTGGGACGGGGAAAAGACCCCGTCCATCGAGGTGCCTGTCGGCGATTTCTTCGCCAGCGCCTACACCAACTTCAATTCCTTCGCGCCAGTCAACTCGCAGCCGGTCTGCGTAAATCCCGGCAACGCGTTCAACTGCTACTGGGAAATGCCATTCCGCAAGCATTGCAGGATCACCATGGAAAACATAGGCTTCGATCCAATGACCATCTTCTACCAGATCAACTACACGCTGACGGAAGTCCCGAAGGACGCCGCGTATTTCCATGCCCAGTTCCGCCGCTCCAACCCCCTTCCCTACAAGGAAGTCCATACAATCCTCGACGGAATAAAAGGACATGGCCACTATGTCGGCACCTACATGGCCTGGCAGATGAACAACAACGGCTGGTGGGGCGAAGGGGAGATCAAGTTCTACATGGACGGCGACCTTCCCGGCGGAGTTGTAGGCAAGAATGTCAAGGAACACGGCGGCGAATGCTATCCGACAATCTGCGGTACTGGCACTGAAGACTACTTCTGCGGATCATACAACTTCGAGAACAAGGCGACGAAGCAGTACCAGGAATTCACGACAGCCTACGCAGGCGTGCCGCATGTCGTGCGCCCCGACGGCACATACCAGGCGAACACCCGGTTCAGCCTGTACCGCTGGCACATCATGGATCCCGTGCGCTTCAAGAAAGATCTCGGTGTAACCATCCAGTCGCTCGGATGGCGCGCCGGCGGACGCTATCTGCCCAACCAGGACGACATGGCGTCTACCGCCTTCTGGTATCAGGCGGAACCGCATGCCAAGTTCCCGACGCTGCCAAGCAGGGACAGTCTGGAAATCATCTGAAGTAGTTCGGGAGTTCGGAAATGCGGAAGTTCGGGAGTTTTAAATCATCATTAGGAGAAATTTATGTTTGATCTGCAGAATCTATCAAAGATACCGGCGAATGTCCACACCAGATGGGCAAGTCCTGAAAATTTCGCCGCCGACAAAGGAGCTGCGTGCAAGGGCACCGACGGACGCAAGAGGAGCCCTAGCTTTCCAATGAAGGCGGGCGAGAGGAAAGTCCTTGCCGAAATGAAAGGCGTCTCGGGAACTGTCAGGCGGATCTGGATCACCATACGAGACAGGTCTCCGGAAATGCTGCGCGGCATGAAGATCGAGATGTTCTGGGATGGCGCGAAGAAACCGGCTGTAAGCTCGCCTATCGGAGACTTCTTCTGCCAAGGAATCGGACGCATGGCGACTTTCGAATCGGCCCTCTTCTCAAGTCCGGAAGGACGGAGCTTCAACTGCATCATCCCGATGCCCTTCAGGAACTCGATGAAGATCGTCGTGACCAACGGATCAAAGAAGGATCTTGAAATGTTCTTCTATGATATCGATATGACGGTCGGCGACGTGCATGATGAAAGCACCTCCTACTTCCACGCGATATGGCGCAGGGAGAATCCGACCAAGTTCATGAAGGACTACGAGATCCTTCCGAAAATCAAGGGTTCCGGCCGTTTCCTGGGCTGCAACATCGGAGTCATTGCGGACACCGAAAAATGGTTCACCTCATGGTGGGGCGAAGGCGAGGTCAAGATGTTCATTGACGGCGATGGCAAATATCCGACGCTCTGCGGTACAGGCGCTGAAGATTATATTGGCACTGGCTGGGGGCTCGCCCAGTATTCCAACCTCTACCAGGGTGCGACCATCGCAGACCAGGACAAGTTCCAGTTCTGCTTCTACAGATTGCATATCCCGGATCCAGTCTATTTCCATAAGGACATCCGGATCACGATCCAGCAGATAGGCTGGGCTGGCAATGACAAGATTCTGCAGTTCCATGGAACAGGAAGGAAGCTTTTCCTCGGGAAGAACAAGGCCGACATGCAGAAGGCTGTCAAGGACAAGGCGTCCATACTCTTCGAAAGAACCGACGACTGGTCGAGCTGCGCGTACTTCTACTTGAACAGCCCGGAAAACGGATGTTCAGGCAACTAATTCATTATCATAAGCGAACCTGTTTCGGCAATCGTATCTGTAGTACGGTTTCCAATTGGGTCCTCTTGGGCAACGTTGCAGCGACCAGATAGCGGGTTTTCAAAATGTGTATGCCGGTTGAGGCTAAACCAGTATTCAGATGTTAGTTCTGGACATCCCATCATCGGCTCCGTTGAGTTCAAGTATCCTTACCAGCGGTGTATCTGCAACTCTTCTTATGCATCAGTCATAAGTGAATGCGTATTAGCATCGCTTCATACCGGAACATTCATATGGCATGGTGCCGCAATTCTTCCTTGATTATGCGCCTGAACATCATTTCAGTCGGTTCCTTCTTCCTGCTGATGCTTTCCTTCAGGCTGTTGTTGATCAGCGTCTGGTAGTTGCCGCCACCGCTTGCCTCAACCTTTTTCCTGAACCAGTCTATTATCTCCCTGTCCAGCCTTATAGTTATCCTGACCTTGCTCCTGTCCGAAGCGACAACAGCACCCCTTCTGCCCTTGCTGAAATCATAAATCTTTTTCATAGCATCACCCTTGATAGTTCTTTATTTCCGTTTTATTGGCTTTTCTTGCCGATATCATCCTGATTGACAGTTCGCTCCGCCATGTATAGACAACGACAAGTATCCTTCCCAGGCAGTCCATGCCTATCGTGACAAACCTTTCCTCGCCCTGTTCGGCGTCTTCGATGGTTATCGCCTCTGAATCCTCGAATACCGACACAGCGTCCGCAAAAGACACCCGATGTTTCTTCAGATTGCTCTGGGCCTTGTCGATGTCCCATTCATATTTCATGTTGATACCGTACATACAGTGTGCATATATTCAAGCGTTGTTCGCAATTTCACTCCACGCCTGCCGTCCAGTGCACAGCAGGTCAGTTCAGGGGGTCAGTGGGGGGCTTCTTTCATATCCATTTGACTTTTACTTCTTCTGAATGATTACCAAAAAACCAATTGCCGCAACAGACCCAGCATTCCTTTATTTTACCTTCCTTTAGTTCTATGGTCACGAGAAAAACTCTTTGTCCATTAGATGCAAAGGTGAAAGGGCTAAGAATAGGCAATTTCATCTTATATTTTATAATCTTATAATTATTCTTTTCAGCCCATTTAAGTAACATGCTGACATATTTCTTAGAGGGAAACCATCCCCCCACAATTGCACAGATAATAAGAACAATAAGTGCTGGTAATAATAACAGTGGTTCCATTAGTGGCTTTCACCATCCTGTTTGCACCATTGTATTCATAAACCCAGCCATCACCAACTGAAAGGGTATTCCCATCAAAATCATAGCTTGGTGTCTTCGGTGTGCCATCGTTAATCAGGGAATATTGATTGAGGAAATTTGCAGTGTAGTAAGTCTGGACTGGAGTACCACTTTCACTGCTTGTAGAAGTTATGCGATTTCCTAGCGGGTCCTCTTGGCAAACGTGATCGAAACCAGATAGCGGGTTTTCAAAATGTGCAGACCGAGTGAGGCTGAGGTAGTATTCAGGTGGTAGATTTGGACATCCCATGGTCGGCTCCGTTGAGTTCAGCTATGCTTACAATCGGCTTGAATCGTATGTAAAATCATAGCGAGTCATATGTGAACTTGTAACAATGCTACCATTCTATGATCAACTGTTCATTAGGATAATCGACTGTCAATTTGAAGTTTCTCAGGAAGTCCAGTGCTCCCAGGAGCACCGGGGGATCGGATTCAGAACAGTCGACTTCAATTTCAGGCGATGACCATACAACCGTCTTCTCGTCTGGAGCCAGGAGTTCGATTTTAAACGTATGCAGGTAGACGGAAACCTCCCTCTGTTCGATTCCGATATTAAGAGATTCCTTTACGCCATTTCCCTTGAGGTCATGCCCCAGTTCCTTTGTCAGGTCGGCAGGCAGGAAGCATTTGTCGGCTCCGGTATCGGCAAGACCATAAATCCTCTTGGACTGACCGGAACGGGGATTGGTAATTTTCACCGGGATGAATGTATGGATGGCGAACTTTTCCATGGTTCCGTCATCAAAGGAGTATTTGATAAGGGGATAAATATATCTGGGCATGGTGCTCTTTTCAGTAGATATAGCGGTGCCCCTTCTTAGGCACAAACATGAGGATCGGGTCTTCAACGCCGTTTTTCCGGGCCTTGTCGACGACAGATTTGATCTTGGTTCCATGGGCGACAACATCAGGCCTCTTTCCGGATCGCATGGCGATGACGGAAGTCCTGCTGGTCGGTACCCTGATTGTAATGGCATTCCCTGACATGGGATATCCTCCTGTTTAAGTACATGGCCAATATAAGTCAATTTCCGCAAATCTCAACCGTCTTTATCATCTTTAACATTTCGTAACGCCCCTCCGCCATCCCATCCCTGTCGGATGACGGGGACTGCCCAAGCAGTGCACGGCAGGTCAGTTCAGGGGGTCAGTGGGGGGCTGGGCAGAATACTGTATTTGCTTAATTATTTCAGGAGGCAAGTCTTTTATCTTAAGTGTAGAGATTGTACCATGGACAGTCTTTGTTCCATTGGCGCCTAATGCTCCATCGTTATAAAGTACATTGACATCGTCAGTAGCACCCTGATGGTTCTTTAGACAATCAAGACAAAGTATATTCTTCTCGGATTTGCCGTCAATTGTTGTCGAATACAAAGGCTTGAAGTAAAGGTAGTCGCTTACACCTGTATTTTTTGCGTAATGGTTAAAATATCTAAAATCCTGAATAGAAAAGCCAACTATCTTGACCCTAGCCAGTGGACATGTTAAAGACTTTCTCCCCAGATAACCTGTTAGCACAAGAACTTCAAGGTTGGATGGGCAAGCCTTGTTATCAACTTCATATGCCATGATTGCCAGTGAAATCTCCTTCAAATTGGATTTGCATGACACACGCAAAGCCTTAGCCTTTCCTGTTTCGGAGATTGCAGGTATTACCGCTAAAAAAATGAAAATGGAAAAAAACAGCAAAAGGATTCCTAAAGACAAATTCCTCACTGCTGGAGATAAGTTCTTCATCTATATATCCTCGAATTTGCATTTATTATCTTACTCAGAAAAAATCATTTAAGCATGATATGAATTGTCATTTTCCATCACAAGGTCCTGGTCCTACTCCGCAATCACTCTTTATCTGTTGCAGTCTTGAAAAACTAACTGTTATTATCTTGCCCGAGCTAGTACAGCAGTCAATTCTCGAAATGTTAGACTCGGCAGCGGCAATCGCCGCCGCAACTGCGGCTTCAACTTGATATGTGCTTGCGTTTGGCTGCAAGTTCGGTCCTAATATATCAACTACATAGTGTGCGTGATGTTGGGCTTCGTGCATCATAACAGGAAGACCACTAAGATTAGAATCCGAAGCTAAGCTTGAGTCAATAAAGATGGATGGCTGTCCTCCGATGGTCACAGATTGCCCTCCTGTATTTGGAAAGAAACTGGTGCCAGTCAGAACTGAACCGTTAGCAATAATATTTTGAAGCGAAAAATAAGCATCTGATGTTACGGGGTTTGTATTCATGCCAAGACGTCTTAAAATGCACAGATTGCCTGTCATTTGATTACTTGAAGGGGCACCTGTAATATCCCAGCTTAAGGATTGAAAATTTGTCAACAGCCCGAACATGTCAAACAAGCCTATTGTGTTGTTGAGGACCATTGCATAAATATTGTCTCCGCTTTTTTATTCCCAATCGGGTCTCGGCTCAGCCACCTGCCCAACTTAGGATTGTAATACCTGAAGTTATAATACGCAAGTCCAGTTTCATCATCCATAAATTCAGAGCTAAACCTGAACGGATTATCACCTGCCAAGTCACCGTTAGCCACAGTAGTATTTCCGAAGGGGCTGTATTCGTAATGGGCTTTTAGAGTTCCATCAGCGTATATGAGTTCCGAAGCATTCTTGTTTGCGTCCTGGCCGTAATAATAGATTCCGTTGCTGTCTGTCATGGAAAGCATTCTTTCACTGCGCCAGATAAACTTTTGAAAGATACTATTGCTGTCCAACGCATTCAACCGTTCAATCTGCTTGAAACCATTGTACACGAATCTTTCACACTTTCTGACTATTCCTCCATCGATAACCTTCTTTTCGACACGTCTTGACCCATAATCATATTTGAACTCCAGCCTCTGCCCAGTCTTTTCAGCGACGAGCAGCCTGTTCTCCGCATCCCAGCTATAAGCCCACCCACTGCCATCCCCAGTCATATTTCCATCGAAATCATACGCAGGCGTCTTCGCAGCGCCATCATTGATAAGGCTGTACTGGTTCAAAGAATTTGCCGTATAGCTTGTCTGAACTGGTGTTCCAGATTCCGACGTTGTAGAAGTGACATGGTTTCCAATTGGGTCAAAATTAAACCCGTAATTGCAGGTCGATGGGTTCTGTACTACCTCACTTATCGTCTTGTATTTGTAGGAGTATCTCAGGCTGTATTCTGTTCCGATGTTCATACATGGACTCCTACCCAATGAATCGTATCTATAGTTGATTATGTCATATACAGATACCATTTACGGGTTCAGAAATCAATATGCCCATATCGTATTTTCTGTTTCCGATACTGATTCTCTGCGATGAGGAAAATCCGAGGGTTGGCGGTTTGAAAACCGCTCTACTTTTTGGACTTTTCCAGGCCCAGCAGGATCCTAATGCCGGTGTGCGCCTGGAGGGCGGCGGTAAGGACGACCCTGCTTGATATGGTGCCGTTCTCAGGATTCATTTCTGTCTTGCCATCACCGACGATCCAGGAATTTCCCGGCCCTCTTCGGACTTTTATGATGCTGCAGTCACCTAGTCCGGCAAGTCCGGAAACCACTATCAAGGGGATAGTCTTCCTCTTTGTCATACAGAAGGAAGAAAGATAAGCCTTGCAGTCTGCACGGTCAAAACATTCAAAGATAATTCCTGCGTCTGCAGGAATTATATCATCGCAATTCTTAGGAGTAATTTTCACCGACAAGGTATTTATCTTAAGCTTCGGATTGATTCTGGCGAGGTTCATCCTCAACGCATCAACCTTCATCATGCCGACCTGGTCGCGGAAGTATTGCTGACGGTTCAGGTTTGACGGCTCCACCTTGTCGAAGTCCACGATTGTCATAGTTCCTATCCCTGCCCGTGCCAGCGCTATTGCGACATTCGACCCGAGTCCGCCTGCGCCAGCGATGAATACATGTTTTGACTGGAGTTTTTCAGTTGCTCCGGGAGGGTTTGAAGAAAAGTATTTTTTTTCAGCTGCTTCCATCATGGTATTCCTTCTGTTTTTTAATTTTTCCACAGAAATCTCCAAATTGCGGAAAAATTATTTACGCCTTCAGAAATTACAGGCTGGAAAGCCTGCATTACTCATCCACCGCCGACAAAAGAGAAGACATCCACCTTGTCACCATCTGAAAGATTGGTTTTGGAAAACTTCTTTTTCTCAACCACGTCCCCGTTCAGCGACACAAGAGTTTTTTCCAGATCAAATTTCAGGAGGGTCATAAGCTCTCCGAGAGTCTTGCTCTTGGCGCCTACCTTCTTAATTTTACCGTTCAATATTATTTTCATTTCTGATTTCCAGTAAATAAATCTCAAAAGACCGAAGAACGCGCAAACATGCGCTACTACGAACAAATCAAGCCAATCATCTGTAAGTCCGACATGTTCCTCTTGCGGCGCCGAAGGCGACCAGGGTTTGAATTCCAACATAATTCCCACACGACTTTACACTTGCCTAAATTATTCTCCTTCGCCGAGACGGCGAACCCTACATCCGATCACTGATTACCGATCGTTCTTCATCTTCACTTCGTTATTGGACATTCCTTGTTCGATATTCGACATTAAGTTTTTGCTCTTACGCTCCTAGGCACTTGTCCCAGTCCTTGAAGACGGCTTCAAGTCCGATCTTCTTCAGGTCATTCTTCACGGTCTTTACGCTTCTGACATCGCGCTTGCCGAACTGGCCGAGTTCCCCTTTTTCCGGGGAGGCGTATCCGCCGGGGACCACGGACGAACCTGCGCTCATCAGATTCGCGCAGTTCTGTACTATCCCGTTGCGGAATTCGCAATTTTCGCGCGTTGAGACGGTTATATCGCATTCCGGGAAGCATATCCGGAACGCCAGCATCATCTGTTCGAGTTCCATTTCAGAGACTGGGGAAGGCACTTTGAAAGATCCCTCAACAGGAGTGATCCTTGGAAAAGAGAACTGAATCTTGCTCTTCCAGAATCTCTTCCTGAGCCAGACCGCATGTGAGGCAAGTGAAACCGCCTCGGAGCGCCAGTCATGCAGTCCCAGGAGGGCGCCTACCCCGATATTGTAGAAACCAGCCTCAGCCGCCCTTGCAGGAGCTTCAATCCGGTAATCATAGTTTCTCTTAGGCCCGGATGGATGAAGGCGGCTGTAAAGTTTGCGGTTGTAGGTTTCCTGGTAGATTGTCAGTCCGTGGGCCCCGGCATTGAAAAGCGTCCTGTATCCTTCGACGTCCAGCGGAAAGATCTCGAGCGAGACGTATGAAAACATCTTCTTCAATTCCTTTATGGCCTTCTCAAGAAAAGCCACTGAAACAAACCGGGGATCTTCTCCGCTTACAAGTAGAATGGAATCGAGTCCTAATTTCTTGATTGCCTGGCCCTCCAGGCGGATGTCATCAAGGGAGAGTCTTTTCCTGGCATCGGACCTGTTCGCAGTCCTGAATCCGCAGTAGAGGCAGTTGTTGATGCAGTAGCTTGAGACATAAAGCGGAGCATATATCCTGACGGTCTTTCCGAAATGCATTTTCTTCAGGACAGCCGCCTTTTTCCTCATTTGAGGGAGGTGGGACATGGCAGCCGGGGAAATCAGGCCCATGAAATCGGAGGATGAATGCCTATCACTGCCAAGACTGGCAAGAACCTCTTCCGCTGTGACAGCATCAAGGCGGTCGCTCACCATGTCGTCGTCGATATTTGAATATGGAACCATAAAATTCAACAACTTTCAATCATTCTGTCTACGGGATTCTGGATTCTGAATTCTTTTATAACTCCTTCCATTATATACCCTCCCTTAAATTATTCTAATCAAATTATAAATTCCGTTTTATTGATTTTGTCGATTTTAGCGTTTTATTATAGAACAAGCATGTAACCCGAGAGCCGCATCCTGTGTATTTCGCGATGGAATTCGATAGAATCTGAAAAAGTATACAGGGCGGGCACAGCATGTTAATCTATAAGTATTTCTAAAGGAGAAACCATGGAAGATAAAGAAAAAGAAGATAAATCAGAAAAATCTGATATTCAGAATAAGCAGGATAAAAGAGAAGAGACCATTAATAAGATATCAAACACTGCAAAAATATTTTCGTTTGTATCGGTCACTGTCGTTTTTCTCCTGGTAATCATAATCGTCATATCGATGTACTCCAGTTCCAGGAAAGCTGAAGCTGCAAGGCTGACGCGAATTGAAAACGAGAGGATCTCCGCCCAGAAGCTTGCCAAGGAGCAGGCGTTGAAGGCCGAACAGGAAAAAAATGAAGCCATTGCAAAAATACAGAAGGAATCCTGGGAAAAGGCGATAGGCTTAAAGGATGCGGCCATCAACGATCCTGCCCAGATCAATTCTGCGATCACAAAGATGAATGAGATAAAAAGCTCCATGCCTGGAACCGAATATGAAAAGAAGGCTGATGCGGAAATCTTAAGTCTACAGGCCGCGAAACAGAAAGCCATCGACAAGGTTCTTGCGGATCTCACGAAAAAAGCGGAGGAGCCTGCAGGCAGGAAGGATTTCGAGGCGGCCGCCGACATCTTCAAGAACTATTCCGGCCCTTTGTCACAGGAGACAAACGAAGAAAGACTGCAGACCGCTGAAAAGCACCTGGCTTCCGCCAGGGAGGCCATTGAAAGCAAGAAGGAGTTCCAGCAGGCTAAAAATGAATTGCTGAAAAGCATCTCCTCCCTTATCATTAAAAACAAGGCTGCCGACGCACTCGCCTCCTATAACGATTTCAAGACCAAGTACGCCACCGAAAAAACAGACGACATTGGGATTGTCAAGAACATCCTTGAAACCATACAGGCCCCCGACAAGTACATCCTTGAAAGCTGCAGGAGCGACATCGGCAAGAAAATAATTGCAAAGACCGACGGCCCTTATGAATCCGTGGAGATAAGCAGGATCAAGGATGACAACATCTATGTCAAGAAGGCCATGGGTACGGCAACGATGGAGACCAAAATCAGCCTGGCAAACATTTCTCCCGAGGAGAAAGTGAAGAGATCCGACAAGATGGACAAGGCTTCAAGGGCTGTCTTTGTAGCGGTCATCGAGACAGAACTCGGGAACTACGACAATGCCGAGAAGGCGCTTGAACCGAATGGATTATTGACAGAACATCTTTCAGTCTTGATAAAGGAACGAAAGAAGGAGATCGAGGACAAGAAAGCCGCCGACGCGAACCGTCCAATCGCAAAGGAGGATTCCACGCCCAAGGAGTTCGTTGTAGGTCCCCAGCATATAAATATAAAGGCCGACGCCAACACAAAGAACACCAGCAGGGAGACATTGCTTGGCGACATATACATGCTCCAGGACATAGTCTTGAAGGTATCAGTCTCAAGCAGCGCCCCGGTAGATTTCACGGGCAATAAGATTGAAATATATGTCCTTGGCGAAAATACCGCCGACAAGCATATCTGCCAGGTGCTTGCAGTTGAGAAAAAGGATCTCAACCTGAAGAAAAAGGAAACCCTTGATCTGGATGTCAAGGCTGCTTCTGAATTCAACAAGTTGAATGTGAACAAATACGGAGCTGAATACTGCGGATATTTCATAGTGATCAAGGACAAGGGCGGCAAGGTTTTCGCGGTAAAGACAAACAAGGCACCATTCCAGAAACTCACCGAAAAAATCCTAAAGATGGACGAATCATACGAGTTCGATGACCGCACAGGAGAAGAAATGAAGGGGGTTCCACCTCCAAGACGCCGCTAGTGTCATGTATCGCAAATAGGCCGAAATAAAACGTGGGGGATTTTGGATGTTCAGTCTGTACGACTCCGCTAAGGCGATGCTGAAGCATCGTTGTGCGGAGGCGGACGGGCTGAACGCCGAAAGACCCACGCCGTAATACGGTTATGCCTCTTTTTGCGCGGCCTTCGTCTTGGCCGGAACCGACGATACTTCAGTATCGCCTTGTTCCATCCAAGCCAAATCCGCATCAAAAATAGACATAATTTTATTCGGCGTATTTGCGATACATGACACTAGTTTTCCAGTCCATACACCTGTCTGGGGGCAAGGTATTCCGGGAACCTTTCAAGCAGAGCCAGTCTTGCCGCATAGCAGAGATGGCATTCGTCCACGTAATTTTCATCCATTTCAAGCTCCTGCTCCTCGCCCAGGCGGACAGGACCTCCCCTGATCAGAGGTCCGCAAATGGGATGATTCCCGGGATCGTATTGTTTCATCAGGTCGGAAAGGGGCGTCTTCCAACAGTTGCCGATGCTGATGCCCTGGCAGACCTGGACGTTGCCATAGCAGTCGATGTGGACGCGCTTTGGATTCGCAAGGTCCTCATAAGGGCATTTTACAAAATTATCGCGTTTTCTGGAAGGAAGCTCCGCGGCGAACTTCTCTACCGCCCTTCCCCTCAGTTTTGTACCTCCGCTTATTTCAGGACTTCCTTTTTCAGAGTCCGCCTGAGCAGAAGGTTTTATAACCGGCTTTGTCTTGCAGATCGAATGGGCCGGCAGTCCAAGTTTTATAGCTGATGCGAGCGCGCATCTGGACGGTCTGTCGGGATCATCGCCGTAATGCAGTTCGTCATCGCTGACAGTCAGATCAAAAATTCCCAGGTCGGAAAGAGGCTTGAGCCAGAGTTCCGAGTCCTTCGGATCCGTAGCCCAATACCCGTTGGTCACTATTCCGGTTTTGAACCCCATATCCCTGGCCCTGCGGACACCTTCTATCATCAGGGGATAGAACAGAAACGGTTCACCTCCCTCGAAGAATATCTCCTGCACGGAATCTATTTTCTTCGATTCTCCAAGCAGTGCATCGATCTTCTCCATTGTCATCGTGCCTTTTGCCGTCGTGCTGCTGTAGAGGAAGCAGTGGTCGCATTTCAGATTGCACTTGTATGTCAGGAGGATGTGTATGCCTATAAGCATGATGGTCCCTCGCGGCGTCCCATGGATGACTGGATTAATGGATGGTTGGATGATGGCGTATCAAATAAATAAGAATTGAACAATCCTATGAAGAAAATACAAAATGACTTCTTCGATATTTGCATACAAGAGGGCATTTTCAGCTTTCTTAGAGTTTAAAACCAATAATCCACCTACCCAACAATCCATTCATCCGGCATCCGGCTTGGATGCCAGCTTGTTCCTGATCTTGTCGATGCTAATCTTTATTTTCCGGTATCGCATCCACCCGAACATCATTACGGCAACACCTGCAGGAATGCATGATATACCCAGGAGCTTAAACCATAATACATTTGAAAAATGGATGAAGGTCGCACCTGCGAGAATCAGGGCAACTCCGGATCTGAGATAAGCCATAATGGTCCTCTCATTGGCAAGAAGCGTACGGTCCACCGCAAGCTCATCCCTGAGAATCAATTCTTCTTTTTGAAAACGTTCATATGGATCCGGCATATTTTCCACCTTGAGTTTAACTTTCCGGAACCTAGCTTGGAATCACACTAATTTCAAGATTCACGGATTCATCTGATTCATCGATCTTCAATCAATTGAAAGTTTCGCGTACTTCTTCGGTGAATGGCCTGTGATGCTCTTGAACAGGCGGCAGAAATAGCTGCAGTTCTCGATTCCGCACAGCGAGGCCGCCTCATAAACAGACTTGTCCCCCTCCCTCAGAAGCCTGCATGCATGTGCTATGCGGAGACGCAGGATGTAGCGCAGAGGAGTCAATCCCGTCATTTCCAAAAAGTGCCTCTGGAAGGAACGTTCGGACATGCCGGCGATTTTCTGAAGATGGCTCATCGGGATCTCCTCGGCAAAATGAGTTTCAAGGTAGTCCAGCACCTTCGACAGCCATGGGCTCCTCCTGTCGTCCTTGAGAACCTCTTCCTTCTGGATGAAACGGAAAATCATAATGAAGATCTCAAGAAGGAGGCCAGTCATCATCGTCGTATGTCCGCTCTTCATCTCCCTGCGTTCGCGTTCAATCTCATCGATGATCCTCATGCAGGCGTCCAGTTCCTCCTGCGACAGGCTGGGCCTCTGTGAAAGAGCGCCTTTAGCTTTGATCTTCTTCCCTGATAGGGACGAGTAAGAAGGATTCTCCTTGAGCACAGGCCCGAACTGTTCTATGAAAGATGATCTTATAAGTACGTTCACAAGCCCCAGGTTGTTGCAGGAACTGTAGGAGTGCTGCATTCCTGGCTCGACAAGGAAGCAGTCACCCGCCTTTATCTTGTATCTTTCACCTCTGAAATCGTGGATCCCGGCTCCATCGAGGATCAGGATCAATTCCGTGAAATCATGTATATGCTTCACGATATCGCACTGCGGATCGGCCCTGTTTACAATCACTGGAGCTTCAGTCCCGCGGAAACTGATCTCCTCAAGCCATTTCGTGGATGCCATCGTGTTGGCGATGATATTTCTTTTATTCATAAATTTTTCCCCGCAAAAATTTATTTTTGTCGGTTTTATGCTATTATTTGCCGTTTTTATGCAAGTATTATATTTTTATAATGGTAAAATAATGACATAATTTAAAAATACAAGGAGATTTGCCATGCGTCTGAACGAAAAGGAATATCGCGACAAGGTACTCGGCTGCTGGATTGGAAAGAACATCGGAGGAACGATCGGGGCACCGTTCGAATGGAAACGGCAGGTGAACAATGTGAAGTTCTACGTCCAGGAACTCAATGGCAACCCGCTTCCCAACGACGATCTCGACATCCAGCTCCTCTGGCTCGCCGCCATGGAACAGCACGGATTAGGGGTCACTTCGAACACTCTTGCGGAATACTGGTGCAGCTATGTGACTCCCCACTGGGCGGAATACGGCACAGGCAAGATCAACATGCGTTCCGGGCTCCCTCCGCCCCTCTCCGGAACCTTCGGCAACCTGTACAAGCACAGCTGCGGCGCATATATCCGTTCTGAGATCTGGGCATGCATCTCTCCCGGACTCCCACATGTCGCCGCGAAACTCGCAACCAAGGACGCAGTTCTCGACCATGGCGACGGTGAAGGCACATGGGCCGAAATATTCATGGCCTCCCTTGAAAGTGCAGCCTTCATGGAAAAAGATATCTTCAAACTGATTGACATCGGCCTCTCATATATTCCAAAGGACTGCGGTGTCGCAAAGGCTGTCAACACCACCCTAAAATGCTTCAAGTCGAAAAAGACATGGCTCCAGACACGTGATGAAGTTTTGAAGCATCACCGCGGCGGACTTACTTTCTGCCATACATCCGATGAAGACAGGAAGAAAGGCTATGACGAGGGCGTCTTAGGCTACGACGTACCTTCAAACATAGCTTTTACACTGGCTCCGCTTCTCTATGGAGGCAAGGATTTCGCGAAGGTCCAGTGCATGGCGGTGAACCTTGGCGAAGACACCGACTGCACGGCAGCGACAGCCGGCTCGATCTGGGGAATAATTCATGGTGCAAAGGCAATCCCCCAGAAATGGATCGACCCCATCGGCAGAAGCATAGCCACAATCGTCCTCGACCTCGGAGACATCGGCTGGGCAATACCGAAGGATGTCGACAACCTCACCGAGAGGACCGTGAATCTCGCAAAGCAGAACCTGCTCATGAACAGGTCGGACATGATATCCAGCACTGAAGCCACCGACCTATCAGATCTCAATATCGCATCCTTGAAAAGCAAGACCAACGGCAAGGAATTCATCGACCGGCTGAAGATGCCGGCCTACGACTTCGATCTCTTCACGGTCTTTGTCGACTACGGAGACGAACCAGTCATCAAGCCTGGAATTCCCAAGAAGGTAACTGTCAAAATAGCCCATACCCGCAGCATGCAGGCAAACCTATCATTGCACTGGTATCTGCCTGAAGGATGGACGATGACACCGTCTGTTGACGGCTATGCACTGGGAGTACAGCCGCATCTTGGCGGCAGACCTCTCAGTTTCGACTTTGAATTCTCCGCCGGAAAACTGTCAAAGGCAATGAATCGGGCAGTGCTCGAGATCACAGTCGAGGGAAGACCGACAGTCATGCTCGTGCCGTTAACCCTTCTGAACGGAAGCATGATGGGGTGATAATAATTTTCCAGCATCTGCTGGAAAATTATTATTTTCGATTCCTGATCGCCTCGTTTGTGGCTTCGCGGGCGATGTCGGTGACTTTCATGCCGGCTTCGGCGGTGGTCAGGAGATCGGATTTTCCGGTGTGCAGGGATTTCGCCCATTCCCTGTAGACTCCCTCGAAGTTTTTTTCGTGGTCGAATTCAAGTTTGTACGTACCCCTTGAATTCCTCATGATGAAGCTTTCCGCCTCCCGGTCATAGCGGATCACGCCGTCGGTTCCTATCAGCTCGTATACGAACTCCTTGGGTTTCTCCCTGGACGTGAAATGGTATGAATAGCTGATTTCGACGACGGTATGCGCGCCGTTCGCATGGTCCATGTGCAGCCACATGTGGTCGGGAGCCTCATAATCATCCACCCAGGCGCCATGGCCATGGCATAAAACTATTTTCGAATCCAGCCAGAACATTGCAAGATCAATCTGGTGGGTTCCGCAGTCGACGACAGGTCCACCTTCGAACATCCGGTCCTCGCGCCGTTTCTGGACAACCTTTTTCCCTTTCCCATCAAGCTCATATTTCCCATGGCAGTCCCAATTGTAGATCAGCCTCAGCGAACGAACCTCGCCAATCGCCTTTTTCTTCACGAGCTCACGGATCTTGAGGGCGCACGGACTGAACCTGTAGCAGAACGCGGTGTAAAGAGGCAGTTTTGCCTTCTTCATCACCTTTATCATTTCCTCGGATTCTTTCCTGTCCATGGCCAGTGGCTTCTCGCAGATCACAGGTATCCTGTGTCTTGCCGCATCCAGGACATTCTGACGATGGCACGGTGCCGGGGAAGTAATGCTTACTGCCTCGATACCCGACTTGAAGAACTTCTCGGAATCAGTGAATGCATTCGGTATCCCGTATTTCTTCTGCATCTCCAGAAGATTTTTTCCATTGGGATCAAAAATTGCATGCAGCTTGAGGTTCTTCACATTTAAAATCGCAGGTATGTGTCCGTAGTTCGCCACAGCCCCGCATCCCATAAGCCCGATCTTTTTCATTTATGAAACTCCATGTTTTATAATTATCCTGACAGGATAACTGGATTAACGTGATAAGTTGAATTCAATAAATCCAGAAAATCTTGTAATCCTGTCCAAATATTTTAACATTTTTTGATTTCAGAACACCAGTTCCCAGTAGCCGACATCGATCCATTTACCAAACTTCAGACCAACTTCCTTGAAGTGGGCTACTTTCTTAAAACCAAATTTCTCATGGAGGGCGGTGCTCCCCTTGTTTGGAATGGCCAGGCATCCGACAACTGCGTGATAGCCTTTTTTCTTCAGCATTGGCAGAAGGGTCTTGTAGAGCTTCGTACCTATGCCCTTGCCTACAGCGTCATGGTGCAGATAGACAGTGCTTTCCAGGGTATGGCGGTAGGCGCTTCGAGTCTTCCATTTTGTGGTGTAAGCATACCCGAGCACCTGTCCACCCTCGACATATACGATCCACGGGAAGTCCTTTCCTGTGTCCTTTATCCGCTTGGCCATTCCCCTTGCTGACAGTGGTACTTCTTCGAATGTGATGACCGTGTTCTCGATATAGTAGTTGTAGATGGAACAGATCTTCTCGGCATCAGATGTTCTTGCTTTTCTTATCATGCCGTGAAACTAATACCAACGATGGATATTTTCAAGATTCCCGTCGATTTTCAAATGATAGAGGCAATTTCTAAATTGCCTCGAATGAGCTGATTTCTAAAGTTGGAGTGCGCTGCTTTAGCGTGTGTAACCTGTTAAATACCAAGACACGCTGAAGCTGTGAACTCCAACAAGCTTTTTTCCCGCAACAACCGTTTTTCGTATTTTTGAAATCAGCTCGATGAAGTGTATTTTAAGAGGATGAAGACACCAACGCAATACCAGATGTTCCACAGGACGGAACTCCAGCTCGGCAAGGAAGCCATGAAACGGATACAGGACGCGAAGGTCATGCTGTTCGGGGTCGGCGGTGTCGGCAGCTGGTGCGCGGAAGGGCTCATCCGCACGGGGATAAGACATCTGACAATCGTAGATTCCGACGTTGTCTGCGCGACAAACATCAACCGACAGCTCCAGGCTACATTCCACAATATCGGCAAGTCCAAGGTGGATGAACTGAAGGAGCGTCTCCTTTCGATCAACCCCGAGGCGGAAATCATTTCGCACAAGCTCCTCTACGATGCAAATACCTGCAGTCAGTTCGACCTGTCGAAATACGACTATGTGCTGGACGCAATTGACACGCTGAGGAGCAAGATTCTCCTGCTCAAGCTTGGGATGGAATCTGGCGCCACGGTTTTCGCGTCGATGGGCGCAGGCGCCAAAATGGATCCTACGCAGATACGCACTGCTACAATCAGCAAGACAAAACACTGTCCTCTTGCCCGCGTTGTCCGAAGGGGGCTCCGCGAGCAGAAAATCAAAAATGAATTCATCTGCGTATACAGCGAGGAACCACCTGTGGAAAACAAGGGACGCACCTTCTGCGGGAGCGCGGTATGCGCATGTCCTGACAAGGATGAGCAAAACCTCTGCATGTCGAAGGCGAAGATAAACGGTACGCTTGTACAGATAACAGCGCCGTTCGGATTTGTACTGGCCGGACTTGTGATCCAGGACCTGGTTAAAAAAGGGGGATAACGGCTTGCTGGATGTCGGCTTCATAGCTCAACATTAGGACAGCAAGTCCTGCGAACTTTTCGGTGGAGGACGCAGCAGCATGTTGAATCACAAATTCGCAGCGAATTTGAAAGTTGTTTCTGAAAGACAATCGTTCAGGAACGATAGAAGACCATAATATGCAAAGCCAAAGGTATGAGTATAAATAATTGCAATACAAGGATATGACCAGCATGGCACCAATGCCCGCTGGCACCAATGCCCGAATACAGGATTAATGGATGGGTGGATTGATGGATGAATGGGTTAGAGATTGGGAGTGGAGGTAGCGCAGACATTCTTGTCTGCGATTGAATTAGAAAGAGCCGGCCTGGAGACCGGCGCTCCTTAAGAGAAGACACAACTAAAGTTGTGAACTCCAACGATTGGAGTCTTTCGGGAATTCTTAAAGTAGGTACGGGCTTCAGCCTGTACCATGAATTTAATACCCAGAAGAATGGTACAACCTAAAGGATGTACCTACTTAGTTGTGAACTCCAACGATTGGAGTCTTTCGTTTACATATCAGTCGGAAATGCTTGATGAATTTATTCGACTGTAGCGAAGAAAACGTCAAGCTGGTGTCGGGTTCCTTCGACAGGCTCAGGACCTGGTGAAGCAAATAAATATTCACTGATCAGTGAATATTTATAATCCGAGAGGCTCGGAGAAATCCTTCTTGTCCTGCTCTTCCTGCTTCTCCATGTCTTCCTTGAGATCCTTGCTATCCTGCTCTTCCAATTCCTTTACAGCTGTGTCCTTGTCGGCGTCGGCAACCTTGTCGATCTTCTCCTTGAGCTTCTTGATAGCCTCGGGGTCCATTGAATCGATCCCGACGGCATTCATAAGCCTGTAATAAGCCACGTAATAGATACCGAGCGACTGGGTCCTCTGGATCTGGGTTTCGGCGGTCTCGAGGCGGAGGCGGTCTATTTCGAGCTGCGAGAAGGCGCCGCCGATGTTGAAGTTCTCCTGGGCGATCTCCATGTGCTTGTAATAGATCTGGTAGACCTTGTCATCAAGTTCATACCTTTCCCTTGATTCGAGAATCTCGGCATAGGATATCCTGACCTGCGCCATCACGCCTATTGTCTGGGTGAGCGTCTGCAGCTCAAATTCATTAACTTCCTCATTCAATGCGCGGTATTTGGCGATCTGCTGGGGCAGCTTCAGGACATTGTAGGCGGCCCTGACTCCGATCTCCCACCATGAAGTATGCATGAGGAACGAATTGCTGGAGTTGGTGAAATCTCCGACCATCTGGACGTTCGGGAACATCATCAAGATTGCCTTGCGGGACTCGTTGAGGGTAATATTGGACTGGATGTCCAGATTGTACAGTTCAGGACGTTCAATGAGCGAAATCCTTTCCAGGAGATCTATGTCGGGAAGATTTATTTCCTTTGCCTTCTCCAGTATGGAAGAATCCACCTTGATCTCACCCAGGGGATTGAATCCCATCAGCGTCCTGAGCTCTATGCAGGAATTCTGGTAGCTGCGGCGGAATTCCATCATCCTCTGCTGGAGCCGGATGAAGCGCTTATGCTCATCGAGGAGCCTGAGTATGGACACATCCCTGTTTTTCGCCAGTTCAGTGAACGTGTTGTCGATGTTCTTGCATCTTTCGATGAGTTTCTCGGTGGTCTCGATGGCGTCCTGGAGCGCGGCGACCCTGAAATATGTCCTCACCACGTCGAGCCGGAGGTTCTGTTCCGCGCGCCTTGTCTGTTCCATCTCGAGCAGCGCACGGTCGTTGGCCTGGAGGACGTTCAAATAGGCAAGGCCGAAGTCAAGCGCGCTGAAGAGGAGTTCGACCTTGAGGGTGTTCGTATCCTGGTCTTCGCTCTGGCTGTAGCCATAGGTTCCGCCGCCTGTGCCGACAAGGCTCTTGCTGGATGAACCGGGTACATTGTTGCGCGCTGTATAGTTGTTGTCGACCGTCAAGTCCGGCAGCATGCCGAGCATTTCCGCAGTGACGCGCTCGCTTGCGACCTTCTGCCTGAGCACGCTTACCTGCAGGTCAAGATTGTTCTTTATGGCAAGCTCTATGCACTCGGGCAAGGTGAGAGTCCTGCCTTTTTCGAGGGCGCGGCTGGATATCTTGCCGAAGTGCAGTTCCGCCTTTTCAATGCGTTCCCTGCGATAGGTGTCTTCGCTGCTGCATCCGGCGAAAATCAATACGGAGATGACAAAGACAGCGAGAAGATGATGCAATTTGATTTTCATAATTGCGAATTCTGTCATCTCCATTCAAGCTCCGCTACGACAGTATCGCCGTACTGCTGAAGCCCGAATTATTTCTTCTTGTCGGCCTTGGCTTCGAAAGTATTTTCAGCCTGGGGGTTGCGCTTGAGCACGCCTGCTTCGAGAAGCTTGTCGATCAGCTGCTGCATGGAATTGAAGGCGTTGAGGAAACCCTGTGGAGGCATGATGATTCTTTCATTGTAGACCGGAGTAGGTTCGCCCTTGCCCTTGGGATCCGGCTGCAATGTAATAAAGTCAAAGCGCACCATTCCGCCGACAAAGTGTATCTGTCCGATTCCGTCCGCGTAGATTTCCGACTCTTTTCTCTCTTCCATAAGATTCCGCCTTTCTCTATAATTATTGGGTTCCATGTTTTTTTTAAGAAGCAATAAACATATTATCTTTTCCATGAAATGCAACGGACGGACGTTAATTTTCCTGTTCTTTGGCTTGCGGGTTTTGCCAAACTGTGGAACCTACCATATATTATGAAGTTTTTTTGTTACAACGACAAGGATGCTCATATGAAAATTCCAGGATCGGCGAGGATATTCCTTCTTCCACTTGCGGCCGGCATGCTTTCACTTGCGGGGGCCATATCCTATGGAGAGGATCAGGATGACGGTGGATTCCAGACAAAGATCGTGCTGTTCCCGTTCAAGGCGGCGATACTGTCTTCGATGGTTGAAACCGCCATCCGCACGCATAAGTTCAAGGAGGGCGAGAAATTCAACAAGGACGACATGCTTGTAGAGCTGGACGACAACGCCTTCAAGCAGCGCCTGATCAAGGCGAAGTCGGCCTGCATCGAAGCCAGGGCGGGCGTATCTTTTGCAGAAAAGAACATCACCCGCACAAAGGACCTCTACAAGCGGGGCCTCCAGGGGCTCCAGGATGTTGAAAAGAACGAGCTTGAACTTGATATTGCGAATTCAAAGCTGATGTACCAGGATGCAAACCTGGAACTCGCAAAGGAGGATCTCGGCAACTGCCATATCGCAGCCCCCTTCTCTGGACGGGTCGTGAAAAAGATGCTCCAGGAGCACGAGTTTGTAAGAGTGGGGCAGCAGCTGCTGCAGATAATCGACGACAACCAGCTCCTCGCCGTAATGCATCTCCCCTCATCAGAACGCAACAACATCAAAATCGGGGAGACCCTGAAAATCCAGGTCGATGAGACGAAGACAGTCCACTCAGGTTCAGTATATGAGATCGCAGGCGAGATCGATGCAGGAAGCAGGACTTTTGAAATAAAAGTCCTGATTGACAACAAAGACTGTGCGCTGACCGCTGGAATGACAGGACGCCTCCTTCCCCCTCCCCAGAAGGAAAAGGAGCCTGAGAAATGAACGGGACCGGCGACCAGCAGCAGCAAAAGGAAGTACTGTTACTCAAGGGAAAGCTCAACGCCCTTTCCGCGATCATACGCCTGGGGCACGAGGCGTTTGAAAAACCCGATCTCATCCAGTGGGCCGGACACGTGGTCAACAACAGCGTCATCGCCCTCTCCTACAGCCGTTCGGCGATCATCGACGTGAGAGGTGTGCAGCCAAAGATCATCTCCGTGTCGGGCCAGGCCGACGTCAACAGCAATTCCGAGTACTGTCTTGAACTGGTCTCGCTGACAAGGCCTTTCGCCAAAGTTACAAAGATAACGGCTGTCGACGCCGAGGCACTTTCATCGGTCAACGCCGGACCTGAGGCCGCGGCGTCGCTTGAATACATGCTCAAGACGTCTCAGGCCGTCTACATCGTACCCGTCTCCGAACCCGGTTCAAAGCCCGGCGAAAACGTGAGTTTCATATGGGTGCTCGACTTTGCCCAGAAGGAGCAGGCCTCAGTCGCCTCAGCGATACTTTCACTCCTGCGGGAGAACTACGGCGAATCCCTCTTCTTCATCTTGAACCGCCACCGCACCCCCATGGTCAATAGGTTCATGGACCGCCGCGAATGGCTGCGTCCATCGCGGATAATGCTCATACTCCTTGTACTTTTCCTCATCTCGACGGTGGCGGTGCGCGTCAGGCAGACAGTATCGGCTGATTTTGAGATCGTCCCCGAAAAGGAGATCATCGCCTATTCCCCATTTGACGGAAGGATAGCAGCCTGCCATTTCAAGAGCGGCGACATCGTTAAGGCCGGAGACGCCATCGTCGACTTCGACACTGAAGAACGCGTCTTCAACCTGAACAGCGCCAGGAACGAGTTCAACAAGACCTCCGCACAGTACGATCTCATACAGAGGCAGTCCTTCCAGGAAGTGGCGAAGCGCGGACAGGTGAAGCTCCTTGAACTCCAGAAGGAAAAATCGTCGATAGACATCAGACGGAACCAATGGTATATCGACAAGAGCAAGGTCAGCGCCGAGTCAGACGGCATACTGGACATCGGCGAATCGAACAAGCTGGAAGGAAAGGCTGTCCGTCCCGGAGAGAAGCTTTTTGAAATACTGGAGACAAAAAGCCTGGTGGCTGAGATCTCGCTCGACGAACGCAATGCGACGGTGCTGGGGCAGGACTGCAGGGTCGCCCTCTACCTCCATGCCAGGCCGGAATCGACATTGCAGGGGGAGATCATTTCAATCAGTCCGAAGCCGATATTGACGGAGACGAAGAAATACTGCTATCTCATAAGAGTCAGGCTTACCGGCGACAAGCAGCAGAACCTCATCTGCGGAATGCGCGGCATCGCGAGGGTTTCCGGAAAGAAGGTTTCGCTGGGATACTACCTGTTCCGCCACATGGTGCTCTGGTACAGGCAGCTGTAGAAGAATGGATGATTGGATGAATGCGGGAATGGACGATTGGGTGAACATCGAACATTCAACTTCGAACTTCCAACCTCGAATGAATTTGTATTTAAAATTCGATGTTCAAAGTTGAACGTTGAATGTTGGACGTTCAAATTGTTTTTGAATTCAGCATTGGATGTTCATGAAATGAATAACAGCGGCGATAAAAATTCAAATGAGTCCTCGAAGCCGCAGCCGGCCTCCCCGCCCCAGCCAGTTTCCATGCCCATGCCGCCGCAGCAGCAGACCACCGGCGAACTGCGCGGGGATCTTGAGCTGTTCAAGGGCGGAAACGATGAGAGCGGGCTGCGTACCTGGGTCATATTCGATCCTGTCTCCGGGAATTATTTCCGGATAGGTGAAAAAGACTACCGGATAATCGGCTGCATGTCCGGGAACCAGGAGCTCGAATCCTTCATCGGCAAGCTCAAGGACTCCGGAATCCAGACCGACAAGGAGGAAGTCTCCAGGATACTTGCATTCCTCCAGCAGAGCAACCTCATGAGACCGGTCTACAAGGCCACCGAGATCAAGGCACAGCGCACACGTGAGATGAAGAAGAAGATGTTCTGGCACCTTGTGCTTGCGATGTATCTTTTCTTCCGCATACCGCTGATATCCCCCGACCGGTTCATTGTAAGGACATTGGACATTGTAAGATCCGTCTTCAACCGCTGGACCCTGATGGCGCTGAAGATTGTCGCCGCAGTGGGCTATGTCTGCCTCGTCGTCAACTTCCACAAGTTCGCAGACGCCTTCCTCGCATCCATCTCAGTCCAGGGGCTTCTCCGATATTCGCTTGCGATAGTGGTGATCAAGGCGATACACGAGTTCGCCCATGCCTATACGGCGCGTAATTTCGGATGCCGGGTCAGGAGGATGGGGGTCGCATTCATCGTGTTCTTCCCGAGGTTCTACACCGACATCACCGATTCATGGCGCATCCCTGAAAGAGGCAGGCGGTTCCTGATAGACGGAGCCGGGATCATAAGCGAGCTTTTCATCGGCGGTTTCGCCGCCCTGGTCTGGGCCAACACCAGCACGGGCCCGACCAACACGATCGCCTACTATATTTTCACAGTGACCCTCATCAACACGGTGATGGTGAACGGAAATCCGTTCATCCGGTATGACGGATACTACATGCTGATGGATCTTGTGAACATCGACAACCTCCAGAAGAGGGGGACCGAACTGGTGCGGGGAATCTGGAGGAAGTACCTTTTCGGGCTCGCGGTCCCTCCCGATCCGTCGACAGGCTGGAAGAGGATATTCCTGATAGCGTACAGCATATGCTCATTCCTGTACCGCATATTCCTTTACACCTCGATTATTCTCATCGTATACTTTAATTTTACAAAAGCCGTTGGTATAGTACTCCTCATACTCGAAGTATGGCTGCTGCTATTAAAACCCATGCTTGATGAAGGGAAATTTTTCGTGAAAAACTGGAAAAGCTTCAACCGTCGCAAGCTTGCCTATTCGCTGGGTGGGATAGCGTTCATCGTCATCCTCCTGATCGTACCCCTGCCCTGGAGGATATACCTGCCATGCGAGATAAAACCCGTCGAATCCGCCATGATCTACGCGCCTATGAACGGATTCCTGGACGGCACCCCCCTGGCCGACGGGGAATCCGTTCACAAGGGTGATCTAATCATGACACAGAAGGATCCAATACTGGGGATGAGGACGGAAGAGGCGAATCTCGATACAGAAATCGCAAAACTGCAGCTTGAGCAGGCGCAGACCGACAAGGAACAGCTTCCACAGATCAATGTCCGGAAGGAATCGCTTGAATACAGCCGTACCGCCCAGGCCGAGGTCGAAAGACGCACCTCTCAAATGAAAACGACCAGCCAGATGGATGGAGTATTCTCCCTCTACGACCAGCATCTCAAGAATGGAAAATGGCTTGCAAAAGGGGACATTGTCGGCGAAGTTTACCGGCCCGGCTCCAGGAAGGCTGTCGCCTTCGCAGTCGAGGACGATGTCAAACATATACGCAACGGCGACCGTGTTTCCGTGTCGCTGAGAGACGAGCTTTCGTCATATTCCGGGCGTGTCACCGGGATCAACCCGCTGCCTTCGGCGCTGCCTCCGTCTCCACTTCTATGCGTGTTCGGCGGACCCATACCCGGATTCATCGGCGAGGACGGCCTGTTCGTACCCGTATCCGCCTACTATCAGATCGAAATAGAGTTTCCGTCCAACTCGCCGGTCGCCGGCCGCACCGGCATCGCAAGCCTCGGCAAGTATTCCTCCGTCGCAGGAAACCTCGTGAGAAAGACGATCCAGGTCCTCCAGAGGGAGTTGAGCTTCTGAACAATCGAACAGACGAACGGCGAACAATCGAATGACGAATTGAGAAGGAGCTACGGGCTAGTCGCATGCAAAAGACGGATAAACACGTGGCACCACCAGTGGACTTTGAAATGAACTCAATTACGCGTGCGTTTCGTTTGTAGTAGCGCATGTTTGCGCGTTCTTTGGTCTTTTGAGATTTCATTAAGAACGCTCGAACACGAGCTACTACAAACAATTTCCTGGATCCACCTATCCGCGGCAATTTCATTTTCACTTTTTTTATTTTAATCAGGTCAAACTGCGTTAATCAGACTATATTTACAGCATAAACATGCGAGGACTATGCGGAAACGGTCATTCATACCAATAGTTGCCGATAAGAGAACAAAGACGCTCCCCGCGGAATTTCCTGTCAACATTGAACGGAACAGATACCAGACCGACGCCCCTATCAAGACAATCCATGTGCATGACTGCCTCGAGATCGGATTCTGCCATGAAGGCAACGGTATTTTCATCTGCGGCGACAGGATACTGCCGTACTCAAAGGGTGATGTGACAGTCTTCAACGAAGTTTCCGCGCATTTCGCAAGCAGCGCCTCCGGAACCAAGAGCAACTGGTCCTTTATTTTTTTCGAGCCGTCTGTCTTCCTGTCCGACACCTGTGGAAAAACAGATGTCCTTTCCACATCCAGGTTATGCGGAAGATCATTCCCATATGTCTTCTCGAAAAGAAAATACCCGCTGATCAGCGAACTGTTTGAAAAGCTACTGGAGGAGATGGACGGCAGGAAGAAAAACTACCAGACAGCCTTCAAGGCGCTCATGATCCGTTTCCTCATCGAGGTCGACAGATCTTCAGGCGACAGGACAACCGGGACGTCTATCCAGAACATCAAAATCAGCCAGAACGCTATCGAGAGGATTTCACCGGCGTTGAACTATCTCGGACACCACTACCATGAGCAGATCACCGTCACGGACATTGCAAAAAGGACCTACGTCAGCGTAGAGACTTTAAGGAGGCTCTTCCACAAGGCTGTCAGGAAATCACCGGAGAAATACCTTCATGACCTCAGGATCAGCATGGCGGCAAACCTTCTAGAGAACACGTCCGACGCAGTGATTGACATTGCCGGCAGGGTCGGCTACACCTCCCTCTCAAGCTTCAACAGGCAGTTCAAGTCCAAGAAAGGCGTCTCCCCAAGGGAGTGGAGGAAGAAGGGGAAGTTCTGAAGTGCGAAAGTGCGGGAGTTCGGAATTATTTGGAAAAAGCTTTATCCAATGAGTACAGGATTTCATTTAAACGGTTTTCAGCTGTCCGTCTAATATACATATTAACCTGTCATTTTGTAACATTGATATAACAAATCAACAGCTTGATGTATAAATGCAAGCCAATTATTTCGATTTATAGATGAAAATTACAGGTATTGTCCAGTATCCTCTCCAGTTTCGAGTTTCCAGGTATCCGCCTCAGCAAATCCTACGGCGTGGCGTGCAAGTTTCATCCGGGATTTTCCGCTTCGCCGGGTCCCACCGCCTCCTGCTTGAGATCCTTGTCACCCTCGTCGGGCGAATCAAGCCATGTCTGGAAGAACTGCCTCACCATCGGGGCACAGGTGGAACCGCCGCTGATGCCTTCCTGGACGATCAGGGCGAAACCATAGGTCTTGTCATTGTGTTTTCCGAACCCCATGAACCAGGTGTTCGTCTTCCTGTCGTTCTTCGGACCGATCTCGGCGGTGCCAGTTTTCCCCGACAGGACAATCTTGTCGTTGATGGCCTTCTTGGCGGTACCCTTGTCCCCGTTGACGACAAGGTACATTCCCTGTCTGATGATATCGAGATTTTCAGGTTTGACGTTCAGCCTGGACATCACCTCGGGATTCTCCCTCACGTACAGCTGGTTTCCGTTCGTATCCATCACTTCCTGCAGGAGGTACGGCTTCAATACCGAACCCCCGTTCGCGATCGCCGAGACATATACTGCCGCCTGCAGCGGAGTGAGGAGGATTATCCCCTGCCCTATGGAAACCAGGCATGTGTCATATACAGTCCATCTATCGCCATATAATTTGTATTTCACCTCCATGGACGGGATCTGTCCGGCGCGTTCAGGGAGGCAGATTCCGGTTTTACGTCCAATTCCGGCTGATTCCATCATATCCCTGATCTTTTCAAACCCCAGCTTCCTGCCCTGCACCATGAAGTAGACGTTGCATGACTGCTGTATTCCATAGAGCATGTCGACATCCCCGTGTCCGCCGTTCTTCCAGCTCCAGCAGTGGATCGCGGCGTTTCCGATCTGGAGCGAGCCGTCGCAGTTTATCTTCTCAAGGGGGTTGAACCAGCTCTCAAGCGCGGCCATCGCTATCACCGGTTTTATTATCGAGCCCGGCGTGTATTCCCCGAAGGTTGCACGGTTCATGAGAGGCTTGCCGGGATCATTCATGTACATTTTCCAGTCGGCGCTCTTTATTTTGGGTACGAAACGCTGCGGTTCGAACCCTGGAGTTGAAACCATCGCGACAACCGCGCCGCTTCCCGCGTCCAAAAGGACAAATGAGCCGTATCTGTCCTCAAGCAGCTTCTCTGCGATCCTCTGCGCCTTCCAGTTTATCGTAAGCACGATGTCGTTTCCATTCTGGGGAGGGACCGGTGTTCCTATTGTCTCGAATACAAAACCCATGTTGTTGATCCTGACCACCTCGCTTCCGGGAATTCCGCGCAGGCCGCGGAGCGGAATTGGCCCGCACGTTATGGCCTTGTCATAGACTTTCTCGACTCCGTCCCTTCCGGTCCAGTCCGGAAGATAATATGAATAGTCGGTCCTGTCGGCGGCGGTTCCCGGATCCTCGAGTCCGACATATCCCAGGACATGGCATGCGGTCTTTTCTCCCGGATAGAAGCGTTTCGGGATGGTCTTGATTTCCATGCCCTGTATATCGGCCCCCGATTCGACTGCGTTGGCGAGTTCGACGTCGGTAAGATCCTTGAAGACGGTTATGGGAAGGGCCGGCCTCATGTTTATATGCTGGAGGATCCCTTCCGTCGTCAGATTTGATTTCCTGCCGATCGAAACGCCTATGCTGTAGGCGCAGGCGAAAATGTGGTTGACGGTCTTCTTCTGCCTGCCTGGCTGGCGCATTTCAGCGGGATGGAAGACAATGTCGTAGCTTGGAATGTTGTCCGCGAGCATATGCATGTCCGAACTCAGTATGCTGCCCCTGATCGCGGGCAGCCTGATCCTGCGGATCGACTGCTTGGAGACCTTGTCCCTGTGCTCCTCCCCCATCCTTATCTGCTCGTCCCAGAGCTTGATGACTATCACAAGATAGAGAAGGGAGAAGCAGCCGCCGATTATCAATATCCTGAGCAGGGCTTTTACAATTGCATCTTTCAAGCTTTCATATCCTCTCTTCTATGTTTTCCCTGGCGTTCCTGTAAAGATCCATGCCGAGCCACTCGCTCAGGAAATCAAGGATGAGTATCAGCAACGGAAGAATGAAGGCGCCTGAAGCCATTGCGATCAGGAGGAGGATTGAAACTTCTCCAGCTCCGCATAGCATCATGTCCTTCCAATAGACCAGGATCAAAGGCAGCACGGTGACAAGCGCGGTCAATACTCCTGGAACAGCGTGGAGCAGGACGTCCTTCGTCTCGCCCTTGAGGAGCCAGAACGCCGTGACCCCGGATACCGCCATGAAGCTCAGGGCCGATACCGGGATCTCCCTGCTGAAGAGCATGTCGACCACGATTCCGGAAAAGAAACCCAGGAACAGGCCCACCCTCCAGCCGTGGACCATTGACAAATAGAACAGTGACATTCCCGTCAGCGGTATTATCACGCTGGCCGAGCCCAGCATCACCTCAAGCATGACTGACATGAAGAGAACCAGGAATATGTAGCATGCAGTTATCATTTCTCAGGCACCAGTATGAGGAGGAAATGGAGGTTGTCGAAATTCGCCGAAGGCTCCATCCACGCCTCCGCGTAGAGATTGTCCTTTATCTTTACAGCCTGCCCTTCCCTGCCCTCTGCGAGCTTGCCGATCAGGAGGGAGGAAGGCGTGACGCCGCTCAAGCCTGAAGTATAGATGAACTCCCCTGGCGCATACGTCACATCCTTCGGCAGGAATTTTATCTTCACGATGAAGTTCCTGTCGACTTTCTTTCCGGAGCCGGCTATTCCATGCGCCTTGCTTCCGGAAACCAGGACGCTCAGGGCGCAGTCGTCGCTGAGTATCGTGCTCACGACCGCCTCATGCCTTGAAACGGACTTCACGCGGCCGACTACTGCGAAGGATGTGGCGCTTCCGCCGCTTCCCGGAATCCTCGAAATCACAGAACTGCCCTCGCGTATCCCGTCGGCCTCGCCTTTGTCGATTATGAGCTTTTCATACCATCTGGCCGGATCCCGCCTTATTATTTCAGCCTTCAGGCAGGTGAAATACGGGATTTTGCCGATTCCGACAAGTTCCCTGAGCTTGGTATTTTCCTCCCTCAGGTTGTTCATTATCTTCATCTTCGCCGACAGTATCTCGTTCTTCTCCTGGAGGTCCAGAACCATGCCTGCGAGCCGGCCTTTGCTTTCAAGCATCATCTTTTCCGAGGCGACAGCATCCGATACCTTCGAGGATAGGGTGAAATACGGGTGGTAGAAGTCCGAGACCACCTTCCTTGAAAAACTCCTGACCGCGGTGATTGAAAGGATCACGAAAAGAACCGCGAACCCCGCAATCAGGAGAATGTTCTGCCTGCTCAGCATTTTAAACACCTTTATCGTATTCTTTCACATATTAACATTGCAATGAATTTCACAGCTTGTCCATCTCCGCGTCCAGCGCGGACCAGAAAGTACCGGTGAAACTTCCCGTCTCCTCAAGATATCTCAGTTCGCTTGCATGCCTTGTCGCGAACGGAATGAAGCTCTTCTCCCCCTCGTCAATGAAATTCTCGAGCTCCCTGAGACTCGCCACCTCCTTCTCGAAATTCTTCCTCAGCCTGGCATAGGCGTCCTCAAAGCCTTCCCGCTCGCCGTCCTTCAGCTTTTTAAGGGCTACAATGAAGCTGTTCATCTCATCCTGGAACAGCGACGGAAGCTGGTTTGACAGATCGCTGAAATTCTTCTGGCAGCGGATGACGAGCTTATCCGGATTCCTGATCTCGGGCCACTTCCTTCCAATCTCGCCTATCCTGCACGTCCTGATCAAATCTTTGCCGTCCTTCTTCCTTGAAGGAAGCTTGTCCTCCGTGTCATTGACAGTATAGCCCAATGTCTCAATTGCCTCAAGCCTGTTCACGGCGAAATCCGAAGTTCCAGGATAGAAGATACTCACCGAACCGTTCCTCGCGGCCATCCTGAACCAGGCTCCGGCCTTATCGACGGGAGTTTCGTTCTCAGGAGAAAAAAGGAAGTCCATCCCGCCCCTTTTGATATTCTCGGAGAGGACATCCCTCAATGCATCATCCTGCTTCTCGTCGTTCAGGGCAGATTTCAACAGCGTGATGAACATCTCCTTGCCGTTCCCGGGAAACTTCATGATCGCCTCCATCAGGAGCGAACAGGTTTCTGCATACAGCCTGTACGATGGTCCGTCGCCGGGTTTAAGCGGACAGTTGACAATGTTCCACAAATCCGGGTCGGAACCCGAAATGCATAGCGCCCTGACGCCGGGATACGTCACGACCCCCTGCAGGAAGAGGGAGCTCCTCCTCCGTTCAATCTTGTATAGGATGGCCGCGACCATCCAACCGGGAAGTTTCGCATATCCCCCGGGCTTCATTCCGAACCTGCCCAGAAGAAGAGAGGATATGATGGCCGACTGCAGCTCCGGCTTCCTCTCAATCGCCGCGGAGTCTTCGGCAATCATGATGCTGAGCGTGTCGCCGGTGGAACTGATTTCAAATCCGCCTTTGATGTCATCCTGGCTTATCACCACCGAGCATGGCATTGTCCTGTCCGCAGGCTTAAGTGACGCTATTGAATACGTAATGCCGTCGGCAGCCTTGAGGAAAACCTGCAGTTTTTCATATCTCTGGTCCAGCCTGGGCGGATAGAACTTCATCCTGTCGCTTATTTCAACCGTCCTGACGGCGGAAACGTCGCTGGAGATGAAGGACAGCGCCAAAAGCAGCGCCAGAAGAAGAGACGGTCTGGCCGGACGTTGATTCAAGTTCATAACTCCCTGTTTATTGCGGCAGCCATGTGCCGCCGGCATATCCGGAGGTTTGCCGGATGCAGGCCGCCAAAGGCAGCTTACCGCACTTACAGATTACATGGCGAAATCCAAGTTCCAACTTCCAAATATATCATTTAAAGTTCAAACTTAAAAAAAACAGAGGATCAAATTCAAGAAAAGTGATTGCGCAAGCCTGGCCGCAATTTGACATTGTTGATGAGGGAATCCCTATAAATTAACAAGTCCGGGTTTCCGAAAGTCTTCCAAAGAGCACCAAATATGACATTTTAGAGGTTCCCTACTGGCATACAAATAATAATCCATATATATTATTTTAGATTTTTTGTACTTATTTAAAGATTTTTGAACTTTTTCAGCTTGTTTTCTCTATTTTTTATGAAGTTTCAATGCCCATTTTGCAGAAATGTACTGGAAGTTGACAACTCGGATTGCGGAATAGATGTAGGATGTCCGAAATGCGGGGAAGTAACTATTGCACCAGCTTCTCTGGTCTCGACCGGGGTAGTCGTAGGAAACGACTTCCTCATACTCGAAGAGATCGGAAGAGGCGGGATGGGTGTCGTCTATCTGACCCACCAGATGTCCCTCGACCGCAGGGCGGCCCTCAAGATACTGTCCAAGAAATACGCCAACAACTCTGAGTTCGTGGCCGGCTTCATCAAGGAGGCGCGCGCCGCCGCAAAACTGAACCACCCGCACATCGTGCAGGCCTACGCCGTCGGCGAGGACAACGGAATATATTTCTTCGCCATGGAGCATATCGACGGCGAGACCATGAAGGCCGTCCTCAAACGCGAAGGCGTCGTACCACTGGATCCGGCGATCACCATAATCCAGCAGATCACCGAATCCCTGGACTATGCCTGGAAGGAGCAGCGACTCATACACCGGGATATCAAACCCGACAATATAATGATAACGAAGAACGGCCGTGCGAAACTCGCAGACCTCGGTCTTGCACGCGTCGCCGGAGAAATTGACGACTCCAGCGAAGACGAAGTGATGGGAACACCCCAGTATATCAGCCCCGAACATCTTACCGGCTCCCCTATGGACTGCAGAAGCGACATATACAGCCTGGGTGCGACATTCTACCATATCATCACAGGACAGTTCCCCTTCACCGGAAAAAGCGCAACGGAAATTGCAAGGAAACATCTCGAAGAGCCTCTCAGGTCGCCAAAACTTGTCAACCCGCAGATTCCCGATTCCATAAGCAGGATCATCATAAAAATGATGGAGAAAAGCCCCGGCGACAGATATCAGCTGCCGGAAGAGCTTGTCGAGGACATACGTCTCGCCAGGAGGGGCAAATCACTCACTGACGGGAAATCCACCGGATCGTTCGCAGTAAGGAAGGCCACGGGCAAGACAATCATCATCAACACCGCCAAGGCGTCGAAGACAGGGGCCTTCCAGGCAATCACCACCAATACCGGCAGGGTATCAACTTCAAGTTCCGGCATCGACACATCCTCGTCGTCCTTTCCAAAGAGCACGAAAAGCGGCACTCTAAGCACCTCGGACATGAGGAGGATGAAGGAAAAGAAGGCGATGTACCAGGTCGTGGCGGCTGTAAGCGCCTGCGTGCTTGCCGCCCTCTTCGCCGTAGGCTACACGATCTTCAAGATGAAGGAACCCCCCAAGAAAGACGTTCCGAAAACTGCTGGGGCACATACTGTTCCCGCCGGTGGTGCAACGCCTGCTGTTCCAGACAAAGGGGCGGTCCCCAAACAGGCAACGGCTGCTGAACCGACAAAGACTGCATATACTGAAAATGCCGACAAGCTGCTTGACTTCGCCGTCAAGAATCCCCAGTCGGAAGCCGACGTCCTGTTCAAGTGCGACGAGTTCCTGGCTCAGCATCCTTCACCTGCCTTCAAGTGCGACGAGAAGGCCCTCGCCGACATCCTGAAGATATACGTGCCGCTGGATGAAAAGCGCCTCGCCCCTGCCAGGAAGGAACTGAGGAGCAGGCATATGGAAGAGCTCAAGAAGAGGGAGGAAGCGGACAAGCTGAAGCTGGATGACGAGGAAAAGAAAAGGCGCGAGGAGGCCAGGAAAGAGGAGCTTGCAAGGGTTGACAGGGAGAAGGCTGAGTCCCAGAAGAAACGACTGGACGACTACAAGCAGGATCTTGAAAAACAGAAGGACAACCTCCGCTACCGTTACGCCTCCCAGAGCGTAAAGCGCAACTTTGCGGATTCCGCAAAAGTATATGATTCGGCGCTGGAAGAGGAGAAGTCTGCTCCGGAATTCATGAAGCCCGAAGCGAAGACATTCGCTGACTGGGCCTTGAAAATGCGGACCGGCGCGCTCAAGGGATCCAGTTTCTGGGAATCTCTCGCGAACACCGAAAAGCTTGCAGGCATGCAGATCGAGTACAAAGGCGGTTCCCTCGGAAAAATAGGAACCGTCAAGGACGGCATCGCCTCCATCAGGACAAGTTCCGGAACCGATACAAAGATGCCCATCATCAATCTTCCCCTGAGACAGTTCAAGCTCGTCGCCAGGAAGATCGGAGACCAGGAAGCCCTCTTCTTCTATTTCCTCAACTGCGGCGAATATGCTGAAGCCAGGGAGATTGCCCCCGAAGACTGGAAGTCCGAAGTCTCGGACATCGCCTATGCATATCTCAAGGGCAAGCTCAAATTCCTGAACAGCGAGAAATCGGATTCCGCAAAGCAGGAAATCAGGGAGCTCACGGCTAAATATTCCGCTCTCCCGGAATTTTCAAAGGCATCCCAGGACGCCGCCAAGTAATTCCATGGATGATTGGATTAATGGATTGCTGGATGGTTGGATCTGAGTAGAATGTCGCTAAATTATGCACTTCTGCCATCATGAATACACAAGCTAAAGCTTGGACTCCAACCTCAGCACACCGACAAATGTTGGAGTTCAAACTTTAGTTTGCTCTTCTCATCCATTCATCCTTCGGATTAATTATCGCATCGCCTTCTCCAGCCAGCCCGAAGGGCATTCGCCCGATATCTTCTTGAACACCTTGCTGAACGTATATATGCTGGAAAAGCCTGTCTTCTCCGCGATCTCGCTGAGGTTCGAAGCCGTATTTATCATCAGCTCCTTCGCGAAGCTTATACGGTAGTTGTTCAGATAGAGAAGCGGAGGCATGCCTATGTAATCCTTGAAGAGCTTGCAGAAATATGGCATGGACTGTCCCGCGTTCCGGCTTACCTCCCCTATCGTCAGCCCCGGCCTCTGATAGTTGGCATGGATGAACTTTATACCCCGTTCAATGTTCTGCCACCCGGAGGAGTTGACAGGATTTGAAGGCGGGACATCGTCGCTGTACCTTCGGTAAATCCCCAGAAACTGCGTCAGTATCCCCGCGGATATCAGATCGCTCCCCGGCTCAGGGCTTCTCCATTCCCGCTTCACCTGGCTGAACAACCCTGCGATCCGCTTCTGCTCGTTCAACGGGATCGACACCACCATCGGCAGCTTCTGCAAATCGCTCAGTCCCTCCAGCAGTTCGAAATGTATGACATACTGCACAAGATTCCTGCGGTCCACAGGACGCACCACGTGCAGCATGAACGGCGGCAGCAGTATGATGTTTCCGGGCGCGATACGGTACATCCGGTCCTCCATCCTGAAATTCCATCTCCCTCCGGCGATATAATGGAAGACGAACTCCTCGTCCAGGAAGGTGCCGGCAATCCCGGTTCCGGAATTGACGCCAACCCTTTTTATTATCGGAATGGTCTTCATAATATTAAAATTAATTGATAGACAATATAAAATTCACCCAAAGAAATAACACATGATTAACATATAGCCATGTGCGTGAAATAAAATAAAAGGGAAACCTAATAAAACACCTGCTTAATCTTAAATTTGGACAAATAATAGAAAAAGCATCCAAAGAAACCCCTTGCGCTCCAATGTAAATTCATCTCCAGAAAACGAATTCAATGTAGCACAGGCGTCTTGCCTGTGGAGTTGATTCAAATTTCTAAACGGTAAAGTTAAAAACAAGCAAAGGAGATTCATATGAAGGGCAGACAGGTATTGTTCACTAAGCCGTGGGAAGTCGAACTGAAGGACTATGAATTTGACGCGGCGGCCGGAGAGAGCGACATCGTGATCAAAACCGACTACAGCATAGTCAGCGCAGGCACCGAGCTCGCAATCCTCTCCGGAGGCGAATCCTGGGCGAAGCTTCCATATGTTCCGGGATACGGCGGAGTCGGCAAAATAATTTCAACAGGGAAGAATGTGAAGGGACTCAATGAGGGCGACCGCGTCTTCTCCTACACGAAACACCAGTCATACAACAAAACTTCCGTGATGGCAGTGCCGGTTCCTGAAGGCATCGACGGCAAGCTGGCGGTAATGGCGAGGATCGCAGGGGTCTCAATAACCTCTCTCAGGGTCTCAGACGCTGTACTCGGTGACTGGGTCGCCGTCTACGGCCTCGGATTAGTCGGCAATCTCGCCGCGCAGCTCTTCACGCTCGCCGGATGCAACGTCATCGGAATCGACGTCTCGGAAAAGCGTCTCGCGCTCGCCAAGAAATGCGGCATCCTCCATGCGATCAAGTCAGACGCCGATATAAAGGCGAAAATAAAAGAACTAACCTGCGGTGAAATGTGCAGGACCGTCGTCGAATCGACCGGCGTCACCGCCGTCGCCGAAAAGGCTTCGGACATCGCAGCAAGCCTGGGGGAAGTCATTCTTCTCGGAAGTCCGCGCGGCGAACACAAGACGGATCTTACCGCATTCCTCAACAGGATACATATCGCCAGCAACGGCTGCATCACCTTCAAGGGCGCGCACGAGTGGCGTTATCCCGTGAAAGCGGATCCGAGCGGCGTCAACAGGCATTCCATCGAACGCAACATCTCAAACATCCTCCAGCTGATCGGACAGGGAAAGCTCAAGGTCAATGAACTGATATCTGAAGTTGCATCTCCTGCGGATTGCGCTAAAGTCTATGACGGACTCAGGAACAGGAAGGACGAATATATCGGCGTAGTGTTCGACTGGAGCAAGTAAGAACAATTAAAGCGGATGAATGGATGGGTGGATTGCTGGATGGATGCGTCAACAATTGATTTTCATTCCAACCCAATCATCCAAACATCCATTAATCCAACAATCCAGATAAAAGGAGTTTTGTATCATGAACAAGATTGGCGTGCAGAGCTGGTGTTTCCGTGAATTCAAGCCGTTGGACAAGCTGATCGGGAAGCTCAACGAGTGCAAGTTCAAGAATGTCGAGCTGTGCGGAATACATGCGGATTTCAAGAATGCCGAGTCGGTCAAGGTGATCAAGCAGCTGAAGGATGCGGGCATCAGGATCTCGAGCATCGGAGTCGAACGTTTCAAGGGCGCACCGGAAGAGGAGATGACATTCAAGTTCGCGAAAGAGGCCGGCTGCGAATACATCGCCGCGGACTTCCCGATCGAAGGGCATGTCGAGGCCCTGAAGAAGACCTCCGAACTCGCCGACAAATACCGGATGAACCTCGGCATCCACAACCACGGCGGCGGTCACTGGCTCGGTTCGCGCCAGGCGCTGGACTATGTATTCGGCATAAGCAGCAAAAGGATCGGACTCTGCCTCGACACCGCCTGGGCCCTCGACGCCGGACAGGATCCTCTGAAGCTCGCGACGGACTTCTATGAGAGGCTCTACGGAATGCATCTCAAGGATTTCATTTTCGACAAGAAGGGAAACCCTGAAGACGTCGTCCTCGGAACAGGAGTGCTGGAACTGAAGGCGCTCCTGGACTTCCTGAAGGGAAAGAATTTCAGCGGACCGCTGACGATCGAGTACGAAGGCGAAGCCGCCAATCCCGCCGCCTCACTCATGAAGTGCGCCGCCAACATCAAATAGGCTTCACGATTTCTTCAAGTAATAAATAAATGCAGGACATCCGAACAGATGTCCTGCATTTATTTATGCATTCAGTCTTTTGCGGAGGTAGGCAAGATCGAAGGAAGCCTGGACTTCCCTGCGGTAATCTCCGGGAGTCCTGCCATCGTTCAGCTTCCGGAATATCCTGAAGAAATATGCCGGATCCCTGAAACCGCATTCTGCCGCCACAGTCGATGTCTTCAGGTAGGACTCTTTCAGGAGATGCCGTGCATGTTCGACACGCCTCTCGGTGAGCAGTCCGACGAAGCTCTTATCGAACTCCTTCCGCAATATCTGGCAGACGCGCGATTCGCTGAGTCCCAGGAACGAGGCAAGATCTGATATCTTGAGCTTGTGCCGGAACTCACGGTCTATGAAATACGGTATCTTCTTCACTGGGTCAGTCTCGGCAAGATCCATCCTGGCTGAAACAAGTTCAGCCTCGATGTGGCGCGCAAGAAGACCTCCAAGATTCAGCAGGTCCTGGAATTCGTCCGAGCACAGCACAGGAAGGTTCCTCTTCAGTTCTGCGGCTTCCTTTGAAAGAGGCGAATCTGGCTCCTGCCTCATTATGGATTTAATGTCCTTCGATGGTATTTTTCCATACTGGAACGGACCGACGAACATGGTGGCCGAGACCCGCGAGCCTGAAAACAGGGGAAATGCCGCCTCAAGCACGCCCATGTGGCAGATCTTGAATATTGGTTCTCTCGAAATAGTGAGCTTAGAACGGATATCCCGCGACTCCAGATCCACGCAGAAGCGTGCCATCTTCTTGTTTTTCTTCACAAGGTCGCAGAAGGGGTTTATGTGCATGCCGGGCAGCGAAGCGTTATGTCCGCGTATCTTCCCCTCATAGTCGTGGAAGCAGACATGGCAGGAGAATTTCCTCTCGAAGGACGTGATGATTTCAGCCAGCTTGCCCATGATCCATAACCTTTAAGATTGGAATTTTGCCTCATAAGTAGGGCGGTTTTCAAACCGCCAACCAAACGTCGGGTTAAAACCCGACATACTTTTAAGATATCCTGCCTCTTTTTATCAGGCTATTCTTTCCAGTTTTCAGGTATTTATACATAATAACTGCTGGATAATACACTTTATAAATATTTTATCCAAGCTCTATTGAGCTTATTGAAAAAATATTTATTATGAAAGGTATATATGAAAACAGATTTTCCGGCTTATGACGTTGTAGTGTGCGGCGGCGGTTTTGCAGGACTCGGTGCGGCCTTCGCGCTTTCCAGGAAGAAGCTGAAGGTCCTCGTGCTGGAACCCTCCCCTTCAATCGGCGGGGAAATCACCCGCTCATACAGTCTCAATATTGCATCCGGCATTTCCACCCTGGCCGACGAACTCTGCGCAAGGATTGAAAAAGCCGGAGGGAAAAAGGGTAACCGCATAGATGCCGTTGTCGCGGAGCTCTGCCTGCTGAAAATGGCAGAAGGCAACTTTGACATCCTCCTTTACTGCCAGCCTACGGGAATTATCAGTGACGGGGAGAAGACTCTTGGAATAGTCGTGTCAGGGAAGTCCGGACAGTTCCCTGTCCAGGCCAGGGCGCTTGTCGACGCCACCGGAAACAGCCTCCTCTTCAAATACGCGGGTGTTGAAGTTCCCGAGCCAGTCAAGGTCTCGCGCATCTACTCCATTTTCATGAATGGAATTGAAAACAGGGATTCTCTTCCCGGCAAGTTCACATGCGGAAAGAGCCGGATCATGATCAGAAACAGCGTATGGGACGGCGAGTGCTCGTTCGAATTCCTCTCAAACAGCGACAAGCCGCAGCATGCGCGTCTTATGATCCCTAAAATCCTCGAAACCGCCAGGAAGGAGTTCCCCCAGCTGAAGAACGCGCTGATGTCCCATGCGGCCATATCCGAGCTTCAGCTTTCCGGCTTCGGCAAAGGCAAAGTGAAAGTCCCTGAAAGCAGTTCCGGCATCTTTTCAACCGGCATTGCTTCAGCGGAGAAGTTCAGCCTGGAGAACCGCGACGGACTGGTCCCAGAACTTATCCTTTCGGGGGAAAAAGCCGCAAAGCTCCTAATAAATGAAACTGATCTCAAGGCAAAGCTCCCGAAGATCGACGACATTCCCGTATCCAGCGTAATCGCCTCTCCTTCGATGCGGAAAGACGTCGTCGTATGCGGCGGAGGAACTGCTGGCGCGGTGGCGGCGCTCACGTCCGCCCGCGAAGGCGCAAAGACTCTTCTCGTTGAATCCTCCTGCTGTCTCGGCGGGGCCGCCACCGGCGGAGCCATCAATTCATTCTATTATGGCGTGAAAGGCGGAATACAGGATGAGATTGACGCCCGCATCGAGAAAATGAGCAGCCTCTTCCTCGGCACCAGCGCCATATGGAAGAACGCCTTCCATCCTGACATTAAAAAGATCGTGCTGCAGGAGATGCTTATCGAGGCCGGTGCTGAAATGATTTTCGAGAGCACAGCCTGCGGTGTGGAGACCGAGCCCGTGAAGAGCCTGCTGCCGACGAAGCGTGGTGCAAAGCCTTCACGCAGGATCAAATCAGCGGTGATCGCTGGTCCGACAGGATGCGCGAACGTCGCAGCCGACGTATTCATCGATTCGACCGGCGATGCCGACCTTGCCGCCATGGCGGGCGCGGACTTCATCTTCGGCCGCGTATCAGACGGGATGCCGCACGCCTATACGCAGTCATCATCATCAATCAGGAAGGATGACAAGGGCAACCTTGCAATCGGGCACAACAACTTCGACGCCGGCTACTGCGATCCCACGGATCCACGCGATCTCACCAGGGCCAGGATTGCCGGGCTGAAACTCTACTGGAGGGAGAAGTTCGACGATCCTTCACGCCTTACCACCCTTGCCGAGCAGATCGGGCTCAGGAACAGCCGTCTCATAAAAGGCGACTGCACCATAACCTTCGCCGACCAGATCGTATGCAGGGAATATCCCGACGTGATAGGATACACGTACGCCAACTACGACAACCATGCGGTCGACTATGAGAATGAAAGCCCGCAGACGATGATCTGGTGCTGGGGCCTTGGAAACTGGAGGGAGCTGATCGGCAGCGAGATCCCGTACAGGGCGATACTCCCCGCCGGAATAGAAGGGCTGCTGATAGCCTGCCGCGCCCTTTCCGTGGATTTCGACGGACACAACCAGCTCAGGATGCAGAGGGACCTGCAGAGGGTCGGCGAGGCCGCCGGAATTGCCGCGGCGATGGCCTCGAAGTCAGGAAAGCCGCCAAGAAACATAGACGTGAAGAAGCTCCAGGAAAAACTCTTCAAGTCCGGCGCCCTGCTGGATTCCGGCAAGGGATATCATACAGACTCCTGGAAGCCGGAAAATCTTTTCTCGGCAACCCATAGCCAGCTCCGTATCGGCGACAAGGATTCAGGAAGCGTAAAATGGATCGCCAGGTGTGCTACGGATGAAAAGAGCCTCATGGAGCGCATGAACTCCGGAGACGCGAAAGCCAGCACCATGTCCGCGATCCTGCTGGGCACGGCCGGAAAGAAGGAGGCATTGGAAAAGCTCCTGGCATGCATCAAGGAGAGATCCGACATCAAGGCTGACGGCGAGAGAAGCACCCAGTTCTGGAAGCCTGCAATCGCCGTACTCGGCTGGAACAGGCGCGCGGACGCCGTCCCCATCCTTGAGGATATTCTGCTGGACAGGACTTCCGACCAGCCGGCGCTCGTTCTTGCGTTGAACGCCCTCGGCAACATCGGAAACAGGAAGTCGGCGTCGGCAATAAGGAAGATGCTGTCACGCAGGGACCTCCCCGCAGAACAGATCTTCAAGAAGAGCGGTGGAAGCATCCCGGCCGTAAAGGAGAACGCATTGTGGAAGATCGAACTCACGGCTGCTGCGAATCTCGCAAAACTCGGGTCTCCCGACAGGAAGCTCATTGAGAAATATCTCAATGACGAGAGAGGACCTGTCCGCAAATTCGCCCAAAAGCTGCTGGAGAATTAAGGAGCGTCCCGAGTCCCGAGGCATTTGCTCTCGGGACAATGTAGCACAGGCGTCTCGCCTGTGTCTTAATTCGTTTTCCACAGGCAAGATGCCTGTGCTACATTATTTTAAAACACAATGCTGCCGGCGAGACGCCAGCGCTCCTAAAAAACACAAAGATCCAATAATAGATTTTTCGTGTCATTCGTATGTTTCGTGGTTAAAATCCTACCTCTGCACCCTGGCTCCACCCCCCTTGACCAGCGATTTCACCTCACTGAGCGTCGCCATCGACGTGTCGCCGGGAGTCGTCATCGCTAGCGCGCCGTGCGCCGCGCCGTATTCCACGCATTCCTGCGGGGAAAGTCCGGACAGGAATCCATAGGCAAGACCTGAAGCGAAGGAGTCCCCTCCTCCGACACGGTCGAATATCTCAAGCTTCTCACGCAGGACCGACTCATAGAACTGTCCGTGCGCGTAGAGGATCGCACCCCAGTCATTCGAGGTCGCGCTGTGGACTGAACGCAGCGTCGTCGCCACCGCCTTGAAGTTCGGGAACTCCTTCACAGCCTGGTTGATCATCTTCTTGAAATTAGCAGGATCAAGCTCGGAGCATTTCTCATCAAGACCTTCGACCTTGAATCCAAGAGCCGCCGTGAAATCCTCCTCGTTGCCGATCATCACATCCACATATTTCGCGATCGTGCGGTTCACTTCCATCGCCCGCGTTGTCCCTCCAACTGATTTCCAGAGGCTCGGACGGTAGTTCAGGTCGTAGCTGATGATCGTGCCATTCTCCTTAGCGCATTCCATCGCCTCGATCGCGACTTCCGGCGTGCCTTCGCCAAGCGCCGCGAATATCCCTCCGCAATGGAACCAGCGGGCACCTTCGTCCTTGAAGATCTTCTTCCAGTTGATGTCGCCTCGCTTCAGCTGGCTGACAGCCGTGTGTCCGCGGTCGCTGCAACCTACGGCTCCGCGTGCGCCAAAACCCTTTTCCGTGAAGTTAAGACCGTTCCTGGATGCCTTGCCGACACCGTCGAAGGGCACCCATTTCACGTGGCTCATGTCGACTCCTCCCTGGAGGATCAGGTCTTCAAGGAGACGGCCGACGGGATTGTCGACTATTGCAGTGACAACAGCTGTTTTAAGTCCGAAGCATCTGCGAAGTCCGCGGGCCACATTGTATTCGCCTCCGCCTTCCCAGACCTCGAACTTGCGTGCAGCATGTATCCTTCCGTCGCCCGGATCGAGCCTTATCATTATCTCGCCCAGCGACACCTCGTCCCACTTGCAGCTTCCCGCAGCCTTCACATTGATTGCACCCATTATAACATGCTCCTTAAATAAATATATAATCAAATCCCTGCCATCCCATGGATTATTGGATTGCTGGATTAATGGATTGTTGCAAATCAAGGAGATATACACAAAGAACGACATTCATAAAATCCGAAATGCCTCTTTTGGAATTCCTTTCCCAATCCTTCCCTTTTATCCTTATCTTGAATTCAAACCCAATAATCCATTCATCCATCAATCCAAGCATCCAATCATCCGTCCCAAAGTCATTTGGGACAGTATTTGATTCAGACCATACATCGGCTTTGGGCAAAATCAATTCTTCTCCGAACTGCTTTCTCTGTCCAGTGCTTGTTGACCCTGAAGATTTTCTCGCACAAAGGCACAAAGTCACTGAGGCATGAATTGAATCTGACCATTGATGAGTCTTGTTATCCCGTCTTTCATCAGGCTTTCCCCGAAGGTCAACAGATAATCAAGCTTGCAACCGGGAGCGCCGAAGAGTTTTCCAACCACTAATCTTCACTTATCCTTCACTAACAATATCTTGCCGGGAGATTGTCTTTGACAAAAAGCCAATATCCCGGCAATTGCTTTCCCCACGGTCTTAAGCGGTGTACGGTCTTAAGCGGTGTCGTTAGCTTAAGCGGTGTCGTTAGCACTTATGATGTTTAATGTCAGCATTATGCGATGAGTTAAATCCCAAATATCAGCCTTAAACGCTTAAAACAATGCCAAATAATGCGTTTAAGGCTTGTCTTTACTGATATTCCGACTAAATTAAACCCAATTGGATATATTCAACATTACGGAGAATAAAGTTTGGGGCATCCTCGTAAAAACCGGAATGAGCCTTGCTGCTACCACGTGACTCATCGCTGCCAGGAGCGACGTTTCCTCCTGAAGTTCCAGAAGGACCGCAGACGCTATATGCGCAGGCTGAGGGAGGCGGCAGGGAAGTACGATGTCTCCGTACTGGACTATATTGTGACAAGCAACCACGTGCATCTTCTTTTCCATGCTGGGTCGGCCACGGAGGTTTCCGGGGCGATGAGGTA